>ERZ840517.320-NODE-320-length-67182-cov-11.675734_pt1 | contig 67182 bp, 69 predicted proteins | sample MGYA00519876_ERZ840517 | MGnify/ENA primary metagenome ERZ840517 (study PRJEB31850, sample SAMEA3708882) | human gut metagenome | biome: human gut; feature: human-associated habitat; material: faeces | place: China | collected 2014 ... | reverse complement strand
TTGGCAGTCCATTATTAAGTTTTTTATTATGTTCCCTTTGTACACCGTTGCAAGTAAAAGTTCTTGTGCAGCCGCACGGCCCCGTCATCGCAAATAACCATGAGGTCATGTTCCAAGTGTGCGAGGTCTGCGGGCTTGATGATAGGCTGCGGCTTCTGGCTGGTATCGGCGACCAACAGAGTGTGTTTTTCTCCTATCATTTTAGAAAAGTATTCCTGTGTTTCGGTATCCTTGCAGCCGAGCAGAACGGTAAACTTAAAGTTGCCCAGCATAGCTTTCCGTTCGTCTTTGCCGTAAATCATATCGAGGTCGGCCAAGGACTGAGTCAGCACCATAATACGGATGTGACGCTTTCGCAGTTTGCGCAAGGCCTCGGTGATTTGCAGCTTGCCGAACGAGGCAAATTCGTCAAGACAAAATAGAATCATCTGCTTGTGTTCCGGCGGTCTGCATGAAAAGTATTCCATCGACTGGGCCGTAATAATGCGCAGCAGGTCGCCATAGATTTTGAGTTTTTCGTCCGGGATGAAAATATAAATGCTGTTCTGCTCCAAAGTGGCCGGACAGATGGATTTCTCATAAGTCGGAACTTTTCTAAGTGCATTTTTAATTTTGCTGTTCGTTGCAAATAGTTTGAGCGCGTCATCTGCACTCTGCTTGCAGCCTGCGGTATTTTGCTCGCTGGCCCCGGCAAAGGAACTAATATATGCGTTGGCTGCGGTGTTTTCCTGTTTGGCAATATCGTTCAGCAGGGAGCGCCAATCATGGCCGAGGAAAAACTCGCAGATTTCGATAAAGCCCCAGCCCATACCATAGTAGCAGATAAGGGCTGCCGTTATCATCTTGCGCCCGTTTTTGGTGAAAAATACTCCCGCCTCGCTGTCGTTGGCCTTGTCCGGCAGCAGCAGATAGGCCAGCTGCTCCAAGCGCTCCTGCCGCTCGGTGTCATCCGGGGCCGCATCAATGGACGCAAACACATCATACGGAATACAATCCGCCGCCGTAGGGTCAAAAATGATTTTGTTCTCTGTCTGCACATTGGCGGATATGTCGCCGGATATGTCAACAACAAGAGCCGTGCCCTGCCAACTCCGCAAAGTCGGAATCAGTAGGGCACTTGTCTTGCCTGTGCCGGATGGCCCCATTACGAGGATGTGCCCCTCGTCCTGTTCGGGGGAGTAAGCCATCAGACCAAATTTCTTGCCCAGCAACACGCCCTGCGCCTTTTCTTTGGGGCGATAGACGATGTTTCTGCGGGCGAACGGATTAGGCAGATGATTGGCCTGCCCGCGCAGATACACCAGCAGTGCTAGCACAACCAGCAGAATCAGTGTTGCGCCATATAGATAGCAGTTGATAATCCATACAATCTGTTTCATGGCCGTTCCTTAAGAGTGAAGTCCTTGTTCAATTTTGGATTCTCCAAAATATAATGCAGGGCGTTCCTCTTTCTGCTGATATTCCTGCTCACGCTCGGCTTTCAGCTCGGCAATCGTGCGGTTCCCACCCTGCCGCTTTGTCACGCCAGTCATAACATGGGCATCTTCCAGACCGTGTTCGTCCAGATAGCGTTGCAGGTCAGGATGAAAATTGCGCAGTTCGCGGCGGTCAAGAACATCGTTCGCACAGATTTTGTAGCCCTGTTCGTGCTTCAAATCTTCCTCGACAGGAATGAAACAGAAATGCAAATGCGGTTGGCCTCCCTCGTCATCGTGGACGATGGCCTGTACGACATTTTCCTCTCCATAGCGGCTTGCCATAAAATCGTATGAAGCACAGAAAAAGTCGTCATAGCGGGCAGGGTCTAAATCCTGCGGGGCAGTCACTATCCAGCCGACCATCACTTTTACATCGTCACGGTTATAGCAGTACAGTTCCGATTTGCGCTGCAAAAAATAGTCGTACTCGGTCATGCCCCGGTCTGGCGACAGAACATAGTCATGTTCCAGCCGCTCCGGGTCAATGTCCCGGTTGCTCGAATGTTCGATTGTTCGCCGGTTGTGGCGAAGTTGATTGTGGACTGCGCCCGCACTGAACTTCATGGCACACGCCATCATAATCTCTCCTTTCTCGGCGGGGATTCATGCCCCATCCGATTGCGGCTTAAAATGCACTGCAAAATCAGGCAGCGCATTTAGCCTCCGTCTGCTGTGTCATACAAGGTATGGTAGTTTCTGCGGAAACTCCCACCGCCCTTGCGGGCTTACCTTGCCAAAGGAGCGTGACCCCTCTGGACTCCCCGCTGCCGACAAGGCTTGCTTGCCGTCAGTGGGGGCTGCGGCCCCCATCGGAACAACTTTTCGCCGTTCCTGCCCCCTTGGGTTTGCAGCCGTCTGCCGTGATGCACTATCACGCATCACACCACTGCTGCCATGCTGCAAAATCAATGAGATGCAGCAATTTCAGACCGTCATACCAGTCAAAGTCTTTCTTCGGCTCGTTGGTGTATACAATCGTGGCCAGCACATTGTATACGATGGCTTCGTTCCAGATGTACTCCCAATTTGCAAGAACATCTTCCACCAGCCCGTTATATTCGTCCTTAGAGGGGACATAACTGGGGACACGCTCTTTCAGCAGTGCAACCACACTATCCATATCCGACTGCACACATTCGTTGCAGGTTGAAATTTTCCCGTTGTCTTTCGCACTAAACGGGAAGCGTACAAGAATCTGTTTTAGAATTGCGCTGTCACGAATAGGGTGCTTTCCTAGCCAACGGATTCCACGGGAGATGCACTGCTTAACGAGCCACGCATCCAGCGTTTCGCCTTCATGCTCCTGAAGGATGAAGCCTGCTTCAATCCCCAGCTTTTCCGATACCGGCAGGAACTTGTCAAGGAAAGCGTTGTTGGCGAACTCGCTTGCGTCCACCTTTTCTTCCTTGACCACGCGGTTGAGCAGTGCATTGTTTGTTTCGGACAGTTTGATAGTAATTTTCATTGTTGTACCTTAACTTTCTTCTTAGCCCTTTGCAGGGTGCTTCGGGAAATGCCTGTCATGGCCTCTACCTGTTTATAACTATACTCACTTAGTAACCCAAGTGCGTGTTCCACCTGCAACGCCGTGAATTTTTGCGGGCGGCCATCCCGGAAACCCGGTTTTGCCATCGCTGCCTGTCGGCCACTCTGAGTGCGCTCGATTATCTGCGCTCTTTCAAATTCAGCAAAAGCAAGCAGCATCGTTGCCACAAGCCGCCCCATAGGGGAGTTGTCCAACAGGCCCATATTGAGAATGTGAACGGCAACACCTTTATCCCGCAGCAAATCCACATACTGCAAACCTTCCTTTGCTGACCTGCAAAACCTATCCATTTTGCAGACCACCAAAGTATCACCTGCCTGTAAGGATTTGCACAAGTTATCAAATACCTGCCGTTCGTGAGCGCCGGAAGCCGCCTCTTTTACAATAATCGCAGTAGGATAGCGCTCCTTTATCTGCTGCTCCTGCTCGGCCAAAGAGGTTCCGGGCACCTGCCCTTTGGTTGACACTCTGATGTAGCCATAATAGGCCATTTTGTACGCTCCTTTTGAACATAAGTTTTGACGCTGCCCAAATACCTGTTTTATGCGGGGCCGCTTCTGCGCACCAAAAGTTCAAACTTTTGGGCTTTTTAAGGAGGGTTTGGACTTTGCGCCGTTTTCCGGCACAAACAGGGGAACGACGGGGGATTGTCCCAACCGCGCCCAGTATTATGGGCAACTCTCGGCTTTGGGCAAGGGGCTTTCGCGGCATATCCTCGCTCAGCTTCGGTATTCCACGTTCCCCTTGCCACAGCCTCTATTTGCCTCTCTTTTTGGTCGCCGGTTGGGGCCAATAATTCCCACCCCCGCCAAAGGCGATTTAAAAGTGAACTTTGAAAGAGAGGTTTTCAAAATGAAAAAGACCGTCAAGACCAGCCGCGTTGCAGGACAGCTTGAAAAAATGTACCGTCTGCTGAACGCCAGATTTTTCAACGGGGAACTGCCCGAAGTCGTCATCAGCCTAAAAAAGACCGTGGGTGCTTATGGTCATTTCACTTGCAATAAGGTCTGGCAGGCAGGAGACGAGCGGCGATATGAAATCAACATCAGCAGCGCCACACTTAGCCGCCCAATCGAGGAAACCTGCGCCACGCTTTTGCACGAAATGTGCCATTGCCTTGCGGCAGAAAAAGGTATCAAAGATACCAGCGGTTCCGGGAACTTTTACCACAATCGGAAGTATAAGGAGATTGCCGAAAGTCACGGGCTTTGCGTTGAGAAGCATCCAAAATACGGTTGGACGATTACAAGCCCCGGACTTCCGCTGCTGGACTTCATCGAAGAACAGGGCTGGCAAGACCTTCAAATGTGCGAGGCGGTCAGCTTGTGGGATGTAATTGGAACGCTCCCCAAAGGGGCAGGCAACGGAACAGCCACCAAGACCAAGAAGCCCAGCAGCACCCGCAAATATATTTGCCCCTGCTGCCACCAGAGCGTGAGAGCCACAAAAGCCGTGAACATCCTTTGCGGTGATTGCATGGAGAAGATGGAACCCGCCGAGTAAGTGACCATCAAACAGAGACAACAGCCGAGTGAGAGTAGGCCATTTTATAATGCACTTTTTAAGGTGAAGGGATTTCAAATGAACTGGAAATATGATTATTATAATTGCGCCGATGACCCGGATACCGGCGTTCCTGCCTGCGGCGACCTGCCGGAATGTAAAAGCTGTGAATGGTATCACCTCATTACTTCCGCGCAGAAATGCACAACTACATAAACAAAAAAGCAGAGAGTCATCCGTAAGAGGATAACTCTCTGCTTTCTTGTAAAGCCTTTTCTGCACAAGTTTGGTGTCAATGTGGTGTCAAATCAGCCAAACCGGGTTGATAAAAGGCGTGGAATCAATGCTTTTTAGTCAATGGGCTTCATCGTCGGGAACAGCAGAACATCGCGGATCGAGGCGCTGTCGGTCAGCAGCATAACAAGACGATCCACGCCGAAGCCGAGGCCGCCTGTGGGGGGCAGACCATACTCCAGCGCGTTGACATAGTCATAATCGACCTGTGCCCGGCACTCCGGCTCGATGGCCTTGCGCTCGGCGACCTGACGCTCAAAGCGGGCCTTCTGGTCGATGGGGTCATTCAGCTCGCTGAACGCATTGCCATACTCAGTGCAGTCGATGAAGTACTCAAACCGCTCGGTGAAGGCCGGATCATTGGGCTTGCGCTTGGCAAGAGGGCTGATCTCGACGGGGTAATCATAGATGAAGGTGGGCTGGATCAGCTTATCCTCAACAAAGGCGTCAAAGAACTCTGCGAGGATTGCACCCTTGGTCGGGACCTCGGGCAGCTCAACATGATGCTCCTTGGCAGCGGCAATGGCGTCCTCATCGGTTTTCCAGTCGTTGAAATCAACGCCGGAATACTTCTTGACGGCTTCCACCATCGTCAGACGCTCCCAGTGGCCCATATCAATCTGCTTGCCCTGATAAGTGATCTCCAGACTGCCGCAAACCTTGAGCGCCAAGCGCTTGTACATTTCCTCGACCAGATCCATCATGCCGTGAAAGTCGGTGAACGCCTGATACAGCTCGATGGTCGTGAACTCCGGGTTGTGCTTGGGATCCATACCCTCGTTGCGGAAGATACGGCCGACCTCGTACACGCGGTCCATGCCGCCCACGATCAGGCGCTTAAGGTACAGCTCGGTCTCAATGCGCAGGACCATGTCCATGTTCAGGGTGTTGTGGTGGGTGTAGAAGGGGCGGGCAGAGGCACCAATCTCGAACGGAGTCAGAATGGGGGTGTCAACCTCCAAAAAGCCCTTCTCATCCAGATACGCGCGGATCTCCTTCATGATCTGACTGCGCTTGACGAAGGTGTCCTTGACCTCGGGGTTAACGATCAGGTCAACATAGCGCTGGCGGTAGCGCGCCTCACGGTCGGTCAGACCGTGGAACTTCTCGGGCAGGGGCAGCAGGCTCTTGGAGAGCAGTGTCAGCTCGGTGATGCGCACCGAAATCTCGCCCATCTTGGTGCGGAAAACCTCGCCCTTGACGCCGATGATGTCACCGATGTCGAGCTTTTTGAAGGCGGCGTAGGCTTCCTCGCCCAGCAGGTCGCGCTTGACAAAGATCTGGATGTCACCCTTCTGGTCGCGCAAATGGGCAAAGCTGGCCTTGCCCATAATGCGCTTGGACATCATACGGCCGGCCAGAGAGACGATCTTACCGGTCTCAGCCTCGGCAGGCAGCTCGGCAAATTCCTGTTTGAGGTCGGCCGAGTACGCGTCCTGCGCATATTTGGTGATTTCAAAGGGGTTGTGACCGGCTTCGCACAGGTCCGCCAGCTTCTGGCGGCGCACAGCGGCCTGCTGGGAGAGTTCCTGCTCGGTCTGGGGCTTATTCTGCTCCATGAGAGATCGTCCTTTCGTGATTATTTGTTCTATTGAGCTTGCCCTTTGCGGGAAGGGCGTAGGGGCAAATGTCCGCATCCGCCCGCGGGCGCTCTATTATTTTCTTACTTCGAGCGGCTTACTTCGAGCAGCGTGTAGGTGATGATGTTGCCGTTGGGCAGGGTGACATCAAAGTGGTCGCCGACCTTGCAGCCGATCAGGGCTGCGCCGACGGGGCTCTCATCGCTGATGCGGTTCAGGTCCATATCGGCCTCGGTGGAGCCGGTCAGGTCGTACTCCTCGGCGTCCTCAGGATCATCGCCCTCGGCCAGAATCTTGACATGCATGCCAATAGAGGCAGTATCGTTGGACAGCTCGCTCTCGTCCATGATGCGGGCCAGCTTGAGGGTGGCCTCCAGATCGGCGATGCGGGCCTCCACAGAAGCCTGCTCCTCCTTGGCGGCATCATACTCGGCGTTCTCGCTCAGGTCGCCATAGCCGCGGGCAACCTTGATCTTGTCGGCAACTTCCTTACGCTTGACGGTGCGCAGGTTTTCCAGTTCCTGCTCCAGTTTATTATAGCCCTCGCGGGTAACGACAACTTCTTTAGCCATAGCAGTGTCTCCTAACGTAAAATGGATAGTAAAAGTTGTGCGGCACCAACTGGGGAGCCGCACTAACTTACATATTATAATGGTTCAAGCGGGATTTGTCAAGACACAGCGTTATTTATCCAGCTGCAAGTTCCGTTGTAGACTAAACGCATCAGCTAACCGAGCTGATTTAAGAACACAGAGACATAAAAAGATGCTGTCTCTAAAGTAAAAAAGTGAGGTCTACAAAATGAAGTACACTGTATTGGCAACCGAACACCGCGAAGGTTCTTTTACCGCTAAGTCTGGCAAAGATGCCGGACAGGTCAAAAACTACAATTTCTTCCGTCTGCATTGCGTGAAGAAAAACCGTGAGAACGTTGGTGGCGTTGAGGTGTTGCAGGTTCGTGCCACTCCCGACATTTATGCCCAGCTGGTCGCCGAGTGCGGCGGCAATGAAACTGACATTCTGAACCGCAAACTTGATTTTGAGGTTCTGAAAGTCTACGAGAATTACATCCTCAAGGATTTCGAGGTCGTGGAGTAACGAGGTACAGCCCTATGGAGATGCACCCGCCACCACCACGCCCCCCACTATAACCGCCAAACTGTGAACGTCGGTTTGGCTCTCCACGGCGCTACGTCCGTGGAGAGCCAAAAGCCAAGCCAAAACGAAAACAGAGGTGGTTAAAGTGGCAGATTCCCCAAAAGCTTATCAATTCATTTTCACGCTATACCCCGAAAGCCAGCAATATGCAATCGACTATGTAAAAGAACACTGGTCGTGCGCATGGGCTTTGCACGATAAAGATACTTACGATGCCGAGGACTTGAAAGAGTACGCAAAAGGCCACGGCGGCGATTGCCCGCCGTGGAATGTGGGAGACCTCAAAAAGCCCCACGTTCATTTTGTGGTACGCTTCAAAAATCAACGCTATGCAAGCGGCGTTGCGAAGGAACTGCGAAACAAAGCCTTTTGTAGTGTGAGCAACACGGCAATTCGCAGATGCTTCAATCTCTATAAATCCTATGTGTATCTCTGGCATGAGAATGAAGAAGATAAATACAAGTACGACCCCGACATAGTAGGCTTGCACGATTTCGACCCGCCCGCACAAAATGAGGGGGTGAGCGAAGAAGAACAAGTTGCAACTATGTTCGATATGCCGAAGTGCCACTCCGTCAAGGAGTTGGCGCGCTGGGCCTATGATAACGGCTGTTGGTCTACGTTTCGCAAAAACTACAACCTCTGGAAAGACATTTGGCAGGAAACTGTGAAAGGTCGTGCGGATTATGTCGATGTGGATTGACGCTTGCCATCAGCCTGTAGAGGTTATAGACGGCGTTACCCATGCCCGCCCTTGCCCTTGCTATTACTGCAACGACTGCCCGAACGCAACACTAGATTGCAAGATGGGCAAGCAGTATTGTGTGTACGACAGCTACAAAAAGAAGAACATTCCTACACCGTTCCGCTTTGAACTGCTGGATACCGTACATTACCTACATATACCGCAGGTCTACACGCGCTGTGCAGGGTGCATCTTTCGCCTAAAGCATGAATACTACAATATCTGCGAGGTTCGCCCCTTTAAACAAAAAGTAGAAGATTTACCCTTTTGAGGTGCAATATGCGTATCACGCAAAAATCACTTATCGACTATAACCAGATTGACGGCTATATTCAAGTTCAAAAGTTTGTCGGAGAACGCAATACCGCTGCACAACTTTTCAATATGAAGCAAGATATGAATATGCTGTTTGGCCGTCTCGCTCCTAACTATTCTTTGCTCGTTTCTGCTTTTGAGGATAAGTCGATTAAAGTCGAAATTGTTCCTCACGATTACAAGTTGTAACGCAAGCTCCCAAGCTGCGATTACATATAATTTTTGAAGAAAGGAGTAGCAACCATGAATACTGTTATGCTCGCCGCTGGCGGTGAAACTGTCAAGGTTGCAAAGACTGCTGTGGACGCTGTTATCACTGCTATGAGTGATGTGTTTACCCTGTCCGGCAACATCATCACCCAGATTACTGGTCAGCCCATCCTGCTGTTCTGTCTGGCGGCAAGTCTGGTGCCTGTCGGCATCGGCATTTTCCGTTCTCTGATGAACGTTGCACGCGGCTGATGTAAGCCCATCGGGGCAGGGCGCAAGCCCTGCCCCATTCTTTGTTTATAACCGAATGAGGTTTTTATATATGATTGATTTACATTTTATTGGAAGTTTTATCGGCGCGTTCCTTGGTCAACTTGCCGCTGGATATATTTGGGGTAAGTTGGAAAGTTTTGGTGAAAGTGAGGATTACACCGATGAATAAAAACTACCGCCTTATTGCCGTCCGCCGCTTCTGCTCCCGCATTGCTTGCGGTAGGCTTTCGCAACTGTACGCGCAAGCGTTCTACATTCCGCAAAACTAAAAAAGCCGCCATCGGCGGCGGGCTTAGTGGAAAATCTTAAACAGCAACCATGCGATTAGGCTTATGTTGGCGACAAGTCCAACAGGCCAGAAAATTATCGTTCCCAACATCCCCATAACTACCCATATTACGATTTTTAGCCGTTCTCTGTTTTGTTCCGTCATCCTAAATTTCTCCTTTCGGTGGTGTCTATGAAAAAGCGTCTTGTATCTATAATTTTAACTGTATTTTTGGTTTTGTCAATGATGCCTTTTGCGGCTTTCGCTGATGATACCATTGTTTGCCCTGCCTGTGGTGGCTCTGTTACAAAACAGGAGCGTAGACTTCTTACCGCACATGACGATTTTTATAAATGCGATAAGTGCGGTAAATGGGCTTGGGTTAATAAACTCGGTTCGTTGAGCCTGTTTTCTGTGGGCGACCAACAGATTCTTGATGCCGCCGATTCTTCTGCAATTATTAACTTTTCGTTCAATAACGGTAAGCTGATTCCCGCCGAAAAAGCCCCTTCCGGCATCGGCCGCAAAGACTTGCCCGGGTATGCGGATGACAATGGTACACCGTCTATTTCCTCAGACGGCGGTATCATTTGGCAGCCGACATGGGATGATGTTTTAGACTGTAATTTCTTTTTACAATTTACTTCCCGCGAGTATGGATATGGAACTGAGTATAATCTTCAAGAAATGAAGAATGGGTCATATAATACCTCAACTTCTACCTATAATAAGTCGTTTGTTTTTAGTGGGACACAATTAACAGTATCTTGGAATTATACAAGTTACTCGTATGCTTCAAACGGTGTTTTTTCTACAACGTCGGGAGATAAAGGCGTTTTTAAATTTAAAACACCTATTCGTGGTTACTATTCGCGGTTAAAAACACCTCGTTTATATTTTAAAGCAGGTAATGAAACATTATATTATTTGGCTGATACCAAAAGTACTTTGTATGATGCTGATTCGATTTTTAGCTATAATAGTATGCTAGGGGCTGGGTATTTCAAAAATGAGGTTTCGTCATCTCACCATGTTTGGCAATTCTATATGCCGCAATATAAAATAATTCCTTTTGATTCCGCTGATAAGCCCACCAGTTCCACGAACATCACCATCAACAACAACACATGGAACGGCAACATCTACACAGACAACAGCACCAACCTTACTTACATCTACCCCCAGTATACTACAATCAACGAGAAAAGCGAAACCGTTACCAACATCAGCACCAATCCCATCATCTACAACAACGAAACCAAGCAATACTACACCTACGATACAGTAACTAACAATTATTACTACATCACATACGAAACCTCCCCGACACCTACACCGTCACCGTCTCCCGCTCCCGCTCCCGCCCCCACATGGACACCGGGCGGCGGTGCAACTCGCGGCGGCGGCGTTGGTCGCCATCCGTCCGACACTGATGCGGCAGACTGGACATTACACTACTACGTTCTGAACAATCGCCGCTATGATGCCTATTATGCTTTGAAGAAAACCGAAGTAGACACCGACACTAAATTACCGTGGGTAGACAACAAAAAGTACATTTCCACTACACAGATACCCATAGCCAACGGACAATATACCGTATCTGTTCCCGATGGCGTGTATTGGCGTGTCTGGTCGTGGGATGAAGCAAGCCAAACCCTAACCGGCGTGAATAGTTCCAACTGGCACAGCACCATAAACAACTTCCTGTTTAACGCAACAGGCGAGTACATTTTCGAGTTCTGCAAGGCAGACGGTAGTGACTTCAACACTACTAAAGATGTAACCTTAAAACTGAAAAACGACAAAATCACCGATTATGAGGACGGTGGTACAATCGTAGAAGAACCTACACCCTCGCCCAGTCCTGGACCTACGGAAACACCCTCGCCCACAGAACCGCCTATACCTACCGCAACGCCTAAACCCGGTGGCGGTACAGTACCCACGCCGGGCGGCGATTCTAGCGGCGGTAACTCTGGTAGTAGTGATTCTGGTTGGAATCCGTTCAAATGGCTTACCGACCTTCTGAAAGACCTCATTGAAGATGTTTTGAAAGGTCTGTGGAAACTCTTAACCAGTATCTTCGGCTTCATCCTCTGGCTGTTGTCTCTGTTGTTCAAGTTGTTTCCTTGGATGCCGAATAGTGGTATTCTCGCGTTGTGCGCTGGCGTTGTCGTCGTTACCGTTATTCGCATTATCAAATTTATAACAGGTAGGTGATACCATGAAAAAAGTAATAGTCCTGCTGGCTCTGCTCTGCTGTATGGTATGTACTGCCGTGCCTGTGTTTGCAGATGCCGCCCCTGGTGGTGTAGGTCGTGACGATGTACTGAACGGAGATTTCAGCACCGCCGAAACCGCACAATCCGGTGACGATTTAAAGGACGCTTTCAACAACTACGGCGGTAAACTCCCCGGTATCATAGACGAGGTAAAGCAAGCATGGGAAGAAGTATTTTCTGGTTTGGCAGGCGTGTTAAAATTTCTCGCCGACACCATCGGCGGCATTTTCGCTATCTTGCCCGCAAGCTATACCGTGTATATCGTGATGCTGTGTTTGTGTATCGCTATTTCGGCTATCATTAAAGTTCTTACGGAGTGACCGCCTATGTTTATGGAATTTATGCAGAAAATTGGAGAATTGCTCTCCTTAAAAATCAACTTCTATGGTGCTTCGTTTAGCATCTTCGACTTTGCAATTTGGTATCTGTTCGCAACGCTGGTTATCTGGATTGTAAAACAACTGCTGTTTTGAGGTACGCTCATGTTAAAGGATAATTTCAATAAATTCTGCTTGGCCGTTATCGCGCTGCTGGTGCTGCTCTCGCTGCTCTTTACCATCCGGGCGAGTGCCGAGGAATACACTGCTCCCGAGGATGCAGCAGGATCATCGCAAGATGTTCCTGCTGCGGAAGAACACCCGGTAACACAGGTGCAAGGCGTTCAGACCTACGACCCTACTCTTTATGACAAGCTGGATAAGCTGCAAGAATCCGTGGACGCTCTGACGGCGGCTGTCGCGCCCTCTGACGGCTCCAATGGTGCAGACGATGAAGTACTTGCACAAGACCCCGCTCCCGACTACACGGCCCAGATTTCGGGCATTTCCAATCAGCTTGAAATACTTACACAACAGGCTACCGCTGAAACTGCCGAGCCTAGCGCATTTGTAAAGCCGTTCGAGGAGTATTCCACTATTGAAGCAATCGGCCTTTTAGCTTTTGTTGCCTTTAGTTTGGCGTTCTTTGTAGCGGCTATCAAAATCTTCATTTTTTGAGGTGAAAATATGGCATCTTTATTTTATGACCTGCTGACCTTCTTCGGCATCACTGCCGCCGCTCCGCAAAACCTCGGTGAACTGTTTCCGTGGTTGCTCTCTATCCTCGTCGCGCTGACCCTGTTCCTGTTCGTGTTCGGCATGATTAAGGATTTTGTACATACTTTCGGGCGAGGTAAATTCTAATGGTCTATCTGCTCATTATCGCGTTCTGTTTCGCGCTGGCACTTTCCCGCATTGTGCGTTGCGTGGTGTTCCACCCTATCAAAAACTTCTACTACGCCGTAAAAGATTTGTATTGGTACATCCTGCACAAAGGCTGGAATAACTGTCCTGTTGGTGCGCTAGACATCTACTGTGGTTACTTTGGTAGCGGCAAAACTCTGTCGCTTGTGCATAAGGTGATTTCGCTGTACACCCGCTACGATGATAAACTCGTCTGGTGTGACCGCCGTAAAAAGTTTGTCACACAGAAAATTAAGGTGCTGTCAAATGTAGACCTGTCGATTCCCTACGAACACCTAGACAGTCTCGCGCAAGTAGTCAACGCGGCAAAAATCAATCGCAGCATTGACGATGCAAACGACACCCTCACAGTAACGATTGTCGCAATGGATGAACTGTCGGTGCAGATGAACAGCCGCAGTTTTAAAGACAACTTTAACGCCTATTTCCTCAACACACTGCTAACGTGCCGGCATAGCTATATTAGCATCTACGGTTCTGCCCAACGTTTCCAGCACGTCGATAAACTTATGCGCGATGTTACCCATACTGTAATTCAGTGCAAGAAAGTATGGCGTTTTCAGCTTTGGTCTAGCTATGATGCTTGGGAAATGGAAAATGCCACAAATGCAGAAATGATTAAACCTCTGCGCCGTGGTCTGTGGTTCGTCCATGATGAAGATTACCACGCCTACGATACTTTAGCAATCGTAGACAACCTCAAGAAAAAATTTGAAGATGGCGACATTCTGACGGATGCCGAAATCATTAATAACCAAGCTCCTGCGGGCCCTCTCGGTCTGGAAGTAACTACAAATCCTACTGCAAAAGCTAAACGCCGTATGCAAACTACGGTAAAAAAGTAAAAAGCGGCAAGCGCAAAAGCGGGGCGCGGGGCTATTGCCCCCGCCCTGCTTGCGCTTGCCCGTTTGCTTTATCTTATAGATTTGTAAAAACTGTGCAGACCTTGTATCTTGTGAGAACGACGGCCCCGACCGAGTTAATTGCAGCGCCTGCGCGGGTGCAACTTTTCCATAGTAGAAACTTTTATCGCGCAAAGGCAAGAGTAGAGCTTTACGGCAGCTGCTATTTTTCTCTCTATTTGCTTTAGCGCCGTCCGCACTACTTTGCCTTGTTGCCAACATTGCATGGCAAGAGAGTGCGAGAAGTTCCCCTAGTTGCGGTTATCGCTATATCTTGTTTGCCCTTTAGTTGCATATCGTTCCTTGCGCCGTGCTAGCACGGCGCTTTTTTGGTGTAAAAGTCAAGGGTAGGGGTGGAGATTTTTTCAGCACAGACGCAGCGGAGCAAGTCTGCGCTGAAAAAATACTACCCCGACCTTTACTTTTATACCAAAAAAAATAAAATTTTAGTAGAACCAACCGAAAGGAGAACAAAAAGGATGTATGTAGAACCACGACCAAAAGGACGACATTTTAGACCAGATGATAGAATAGCAATACAAGCCCTGTATAAAGCTGGACATTCTCAAAGAGAAATAGCAAAAGAAATAGGTTGTTCTCAATCTTCCATCAGTAGAGAATTGAAAAAGGGAAAAGTACAGCAATTAGACGGTGCAACCTATATTTTCTATTATACCTACGATGCTAGCACCGCCCAAAGATATGCAGAATACCAGTATACTGCGCACAGTAACGGTCTGAAAATCGGCAATAACCACAACTATGTAAATGCAATAGCCGAGTGTATATCAATGGGATATAGCCCCTACGCCGCAATAGAAAAAGTCGGCAACACCTACGGTGTAAAGGTCACCAAGCAAACCATGTACCGCTATATTGCCGAGGGTCTTATTCCACATACAACCTATAAAAATCTTCCAGTAGGACACCGCAAAAAGCGTAAAAAACAAGTACAATCAACTATGCGTTCAAAGAGTTTAAACCATCGCAGTATTGACCGCCGCTCAAAAGTCATATTGACCCGCGACAGCTTTGGACATTGGGAAATAGATAGCATTATAGGAACATCCGAGGGTAAAAACGAATCTTGCCTAGTAATGACAGAACGCCAAACTAGAGAAGAAATAGTAATCAAGGTAGAAGATAAAACTGCCGATGTCACTACAAGAGCAATGCAACAGCTAAAGCAAACATTCGGAGATGACTTTAACAAAATTTTCTTCACAATCACCCTAGACAACGGTTCAGAATTTGCAAATCAAAACGCCTTTGACGCGCTGGGCGTTCCCGCGTTCTACTGCCATCCCGGACACCCATACGAGCGCGGCAGTAACGAAAACAACAACAAACTCTTGCGCCGCCACTTTCCCAAGGGTCAGAGCATGAAACACAAAACACAGTACCACGCCACACAAGCGCAACACTTCATAAATGGCTACCCGCGCGAAATGTTCAACGGTAGATGTAGTAACGACCTGTTTAGAGAACAGTTAGAACAAATAAACTTGAGCGATAAACATAGAATTTATAATTTCTTTAAAATTTAAAAAAGACAGCGGTTTACCGCTGTCCTCCTTAATCGTAAGTTCCGCGAACGCGGACGCATTGCGCATGGCATTAGGCGCGTTTAAATCCGTCGGAGACACCTTATTAGTTTTTCTGGTGGAGAGCAACCAAAAAAACAGTGTATCACCGCGCTGGCGCGGCGATACCCAAAAGACGCTCACCAACAGAAAAACAAACTTTACCTAGCCGCAATGTGAGCGAAAGAGACTGATAGAACAGATGCCCAGTTTTTCAAGCGTCTGTTTTATCGGTCTATTCGCGTTGTGCAAGTTGCACAGTTTCCCGCGCCGCTTTAGCCGTTTTCCGCTACCGTCCTTGTGCGCTTTGCCAAATTATCCGTTTGGGTATTGACTTTAGGATTTATCCAGCTGCAGCAGGCCAACCTTGCGGTAGACCTTGCTGACCGTGCGGTTGGCAAGGCGGGCTGCGCGCTCGGCGCCGTCCTTCAGCACGCCGTCCACATAGGCCTTGTCGGCCAGAATCTTGCCGTACTCAGCCTGCACGGGGGCCAGCGCATCGGCCGTGACCTCGGCAACGGCCATCTTGAAGTCCCCGTAGCCCTTGCCCTCAAACTCGGCGGCGATCTCATCATTGGACTTGCCGGTAAAGGTGCTGTAGATGCACATCAGGTTGGATACGCCGGGCTTTGCCTCGCGGTCAAAGCGCACCACACCGTCAGAGTCCGTCACGGCGCGCTTGAACTTGCGCACGATGGCGTCCTTGTCATCGGTCATCAGGATAAAGCTGTTGACATTTGTGTCAGACTTGCTCATCTTTTTGGTCGGCTCGGCCAAAGACATGATCTTGGCGCCGCTGGCGGGGACATAGCCTTCCGGCAGGGTGAAGGTGTCGCCGTAGATGCCGTTGAAGCGGCCTGCGATGTCGCGGGCAATCTCAAGATGCTGGGTCTGGTCCTGCCCGACCGGGACGAGATCGGCGTTGTAGATCAGGATGTCGGCCGCCATCAGCACCGGGTAGGTGAACAGGCCGCCGTTGACATTGTCGGGGTGCTTGGCGCTCTTGTCCTTGAACTGGGTCATGCGGGACAGCTCGCCAAACTGGGTGTTGCAGGCCAGCACCCAAGAAAGCTGGCTGTGGGCGGGCACATGGCTCTGCACAAAAAGCACATGGTTTTTCGGGTCGATGCCCACGGCCAGCAGCAGGGCGGCCAGCTCGCGGGTGCGGCGGCGCAGCTCGGCCGGGACCTGACGCACGGTCAGGCTGTGCAGGTCTGCCACCATATACAGGCATTCATAATCAGACTGCAAAAGGGCCCAGTTGCGCACTGCGCCGATATAATTGCCCAGCGTGGGCGTGCCGGTGGGCTGGATGCCCGAGAGGATGCGTTTGCGTTTTTCTTCTGCCATAGTTATATCTCCCTTACAAACCGCACCGCCTCCGCATAAAAATCCGCGCAGAGGCAGACAAGTTCGGCGTTTTCGTGTATACTAATAAATATAGTGAAACAGGGGCCGTTTGTCAATGTTTTATGCCCCCGAAAATTGCAGCATTATAAAGGAAACTCTGCTATGATCAAAATACTATTCGTTTGCCACGGCAACATCTGCCGCAGTCCGATGGCGGAATTTGTGATGAAGGATTTAGCCGCCAAGGCCGGGGCAGGGGAGCAATTTGTTATTGACTCCGCTGCGACCAGCACCGAGGAAATCGGCAACCCGGTCTATCCGCCGGCGCGGCAGGAGCTTGCGGCCCACGGCATCACCTGCACCGGGCATGCGGCGCGTCAGCTGACCCGGGCAGACTATGGCCGCTACGACCTGCTCATTGGCATGGACAGTGCCAACATCCGCAATATGATGCGCATCTGCGGCGGTGACCCGGAGGGAAAGATCCATCGTCTGCTCGACTACACCGCCCGCCCGGGCGATGTGGCCGACCCGTGGTATACCGGGGATTTCTCGGCCACCTGGCGGGATGTGCTGGAGGGCTGCACCGTAATACTGCACCGATACACCGCCTGCAAATAATGCGGACTTGTCATCGGCGGCATAAAGTGGTATACTAAAAGCGATATAGCCTCATATGGTTTTACCGCGAATTTCACCTTTATTTGAAGGGATAAGTGTTTACTATGGGAAAATATTTTGGCACTGACGGCTTCCGCGGGGAGGCCGGCGTCACCCTGACCGCCGATCACGCCTACAAGGTCGGCCGTTTTCTGGGCTGGTACTACGGCATGCTGCGCCAGCGCAACGGCGAGACGACTGCCCCGCGCATCGTCATCGGCAAGGATACCCGCCGCAGTTCCTACATGTTTGAGTATAGCCTTGTCGCGGGCCTGACCGCCAGCGGCGCCGATGCCTACCTGCTGCATGTCACCACCACCCCGAGCGTTGCCTACATCGCCCGCGTGGACGATTTCGACTGCGGCATCATGATCTCGGCCAGCCACAACCCCTACTATGACAACGGCATCAAGCTCATTGACTGCTACGGCGAGAAGATGGACGAGGAAACGCTGCTGCTGGTGGAGGATTACCTCGACGGCAAGCTGCACCTCTTTGATCAGGACTGGCCGGAACTGCCCTTTGCCAGCCGCGACCATGTCGGCTGCACTGTGGACTATGTGGCAGGCCGCAACCGCTACATGGGGTATCTGATCAGCTTGGGCATCTACTCCTTCCGCGGCGTCAAGGTCGGTCTGGACTGCGCCAACGGCTCCAGCTGGAACATTGCCAAGAGCGTCTTTGACGCATTGGGCGCCGACACCTATGTTATCAACAATAAGCCCAACGGCCTGAACATCAACCTCAACGCCGGCTCCACCCACATTGAGGGGCTGCAGAAGTTCGTGGTTGAGAATCATCTTGACATCGGCTTTGCCTATGACGGCGATGCCGACCGCTGCCTCTGCGTGGATGAAAAGGGCAATGTCATCACCGGTGACCATATCCTGTACATCTACGGCTGCTATATGAAGGAGCGGGGCAAGCTCATCACCAACACGGTCGTCACCACCGTGATGTCCAACTTCGGCCTGTACAAGGCTTTTGATGAGCAGGACATCGACTACGCCAAGACCGCTGTGGGCGACAAGTATGTATATGAGTATATGGCGAAAAACGGCTGCCGCATCGGCGGCGAGCAGAGCGGCCACATCATCTTCTCCAAGTACGCCAGCACCGGTGACGGCATCCTGACGAGCCTGAAGATGATGGAGGTCATGCTGGCCAAGAAAAAGCCGATGAGCGAGCTGGCCGCCCCGCTGAAGATCTACCCGCAGGTGCTTACGAATGTGAAGGTCACCGACAAGCGCGCTGCGCAGGACGATGCCGATGTACAGGCCGCCGTCAAGGCCGTGGCCGAGGCACTGGGCGATACCGGCCGCATTCTGGTCCGCGAGTCCGGTACCGAGCCGCTGGTCCGCGTTATGGTCGAGGCCCCCGAGCATGAGACCTGCGAGCGGTATGTTGCGCAGGTCGTAGATGTCATCAAGGCCAAGGGCTACGCGCTCTGATTTTTCGAGAATAAGATTTTACACCGCGCTGTGGAAAACACGGCGCGGTGTTTTTGTATTTGCGAGAGGAAATGTGCGGCTGCCGCGGCGTTGCGCGGGCGGATATGGAATCCGCCCCTACATTGTAGAGGTCGGCGTCCTCAACGACCCGGCAATGCTCCGCCCGCGGCAAAACAAAAACCGCCCGCAAATCACAGTGCTGTGACATGCGGGCGGTTTATTATGCTAGTTTTTCAAGCAGTTTCGCTCAAATTACAGCTTCGGGCCGGCGGCGACCAGTGCCTTGCCGTGCTCGTTGCCCTCGTACTTGGCGAAGTTCTTGATGAAGCGGCCGGCCAGATCCAGAGCCTTGGTCTCCCACTCGGCGGCATCCTTGTAGGTGTCGCGGGGATCGAGAATGGCGGGATCGACGCCGGGCAGAGAGGTGGGAACCTCAAAGTCGAAGTGCGGGATCTTCTTGGTGGGAGCCTCGTTGATAGCGCCGCTCAGGATCGCGTCGATGATGCCGCGGGTATCCTTGATGGAGATGCGCTTGCCGGTGCCGTTCCAGCCGGTGTTGACGAGGTAAGCCTTCGCGCCGGACTTCTGCATCTTCTTGACCAGCTCCTCAGCGTACTTGGTGGGATGCAGCTCGAGGAAGGCCTGGCCGAAGCAGGCAGAGAAGGTCGGGGTGGGCTCGGTGATGCCGCGCTCGGTGCCGGCCAGCTTCGCGGTGAAGCCGGACAGGAAGTAGTACTGGGTCTGCTCCGGGGTCAGGATGCTGACCGGGGGCAGAACGCCGAACGCATCAGCAGACAGGAAGATGACGTTCTTGGCAGCGGGGGCAGAAGAAATCGGGCGAACGATGTTCTGGATATGGTTGATGGGATAAGAAACGCGGGTGTTCTCGGTGACAGACTTGTCAGCGAAGTCGATCTTGCCCTCGGCATCCAGCGTGACGTTCTCCAGCAGGGCGTTGCGCTTGATGGCATTGTAGATGTCAGGCTCGGAGTCCTTGTCAAGGTTGATGACCTTGGCGTAGCAGCCGCCCTCGAAGTTGAAGACGCCGTTGTCGTCCCAGCCGTGCTCGTCGTCGCCGATCAGCAGGCGCTTCGGGTCGGTGGAGAGGGTGGTCTTGCCGGTGCCGGACAGGCCGAAGAAGATGGCAGTGTTCTTGCCCTCCTTATCGGTGTTGGCAGAGCAGTGCATGGAGGCCATGCCCTTCAGCGGCAGGAAGTAGTTCATCATGGAGAACATGCCCTTCTTCATTTCGCCGCCGTACCAGGTGTTGATGATGACCTGCTCCTTGCTGGTGATGTTGAAGGCAACGCAGGTCTCGCTGTTCAGGCCCAGCTCCTTGTAGTTCTCGACCTTGGCCTTGGAGGCGTTGTAAACAACGAAATCAGGCTCAAAGTTCTCCAGCTCCTCAGCGGTGGGCTTGATGAACATGTTGGTGACGAAGTGTGCCTGCCAGGCCACCTCCACGATGAAACGGATGGCCATGCGGGTGTCCTTGTTAGCGCCGCAGAAAGCATCGACAACGAACAGGCGCTTGTTGCACAGCTCCTTCTTGGCGATGTCCTTAACGGTAGCCCAAGTGGCCTCGGTCATGGGGTGGTTGTCGTTCTTGTACTCGTCGCTGGTCCACCAAACGGTGTCCTTGGAGTTCTCGTCCATGACGATGTACTTGTCCTTGGGGGAGCGGCCGGTGTAAACGCCGGTCATGACATTGACAGCGCCCAGCTCGCTGACCTGGCCCTTCTCGTAGCCGGTCAGGTCCGCCTTGGTCTCCTCTGCGAACAGAACATCATAAGAGGGGTTATGCACGATCTCGGTCGTGCCGGTAATGCCATACTTAGTCAAATCCAGATTTGCCATGTTTACATATACCTCTTTCTCTATACTTTTGGCTGAATGGGGAGCAGGGGGACTAAGTCAGCCTCCTAGTGCCCCATCCTGACATTTATTATACAAAGATTCTGGTATAAAAGCAAGTTGAAAATTCCGCAAAGATTGTGACATTATTGTTAAAAAGTGCAAAAAAGCCGCACGGCAGCGGGCTGTGCGGCGGGGGTATCCTTTTTTATGCAGGTTTCTTACGCATCTGAGCGCGAATAGGCATTCTTCATGCCGCTGCTCAGCTCAAACAGGACCTTGTTCAGCGTATCGGTCGTTTCGGCCTTCGCCATCGCGGCCAGCTCCTCATTGGCCTTGGCGCGCAGGGCGGCGCGGGCGGCGGGGTCGGTCTCGGCGCGCTGGGCATCGTCACAGGTGTTGATGATGTGGTTCGCCTTCGCACCGACGCTCAGGGTGTAGCGCTCAATGTGGAACACCGACTTTGCGTAGGACGCATCGGCCATCGCGGCCAGCAGGCGGCTGGCCCAATAGAAGTTGTCGGTGGAGACATCCCCGGTGGTGTTGGCCAGATATTCCGGCGCAGTGTCCACATTGGCATAGAGGGGCAGCATCGTGTTGAAGGCGTTGGACGCAAAGGCCAGCCATTCCACGGCGCGGAAATCCTCCGGCATATCGGGGCGGAGCTGCAGCAGCGCCATAAAGTCGTTGCGGTTTACGCCGATGGGGCGGTAGATGCCCTTTTCGGCCGCCGTGGCTGCATAGGGGTCGTAGGGCGTGCCCTGATAATGGGAGGACAGCACATACTTGATGTCCTCGGGCGTAATCTTTTTCTCCGGCACCATGCACCAGGGCAGATCGTCGGAACGCGGCGTGAAATCGGCATCGGGGCCGTCCCATGCGAAGGTGTTGGGGTTGAAATAGCGCAGCATGTACCAGCCGCGGGGCGTGTTGTAGACATGGTCGGCATCGTCATGGCTGCCGAAGGCATCGCGCGGGTTCAGCGCACCGCCCTGTGCAAGGTCCAGATGATACCGGTTGATAAACTCGCGCAGATCGGCAGAGCAGATAAAGTCCTTCTGCTCGCCCAGTGCATCGTCCAGATCCAGCATATCCAGTCCCAGCTGGTTGGGCATGACGACATACACATCATCGGGCACGCGGCGGGCCATCCAGTGGTGGCCGCCGATCGTCTCAAGCCACCAGATCTCGTCCGTATCCTGAAAGGCAATGCCGTTCATCTCATAGGTGCCGTACTGCTCCAGCAGACTGCCGAGGCGGTGTACACCCTCGCGCGCGGAGCGGATGTAGGGCAGGACCAGATAAACGATGTCCTCCTCGCCGATGCCGCCCTTGACGAGCGGGTCGGCCCCCAGCACGCGCGGGTTGGAGGTGATGGTCTCGGTGGCGGTCATGCCGACATTGGCGGCGTTCACGCCGCTGGCAGCCCACAGGCCCTTGCCCTCCACAGCGTTGGGCACGGCGGTCATCCGCAGGCCGCCCTCGGGCAGGGGGATCTCAACGCCTGAGATCACCGACTTGTATACCGCAGGATAGTCCTGCGGCTGGAACACAGCAAGCTTTTTGGCAGTGAAATGGCCGGAGCCGGAGTCATCGTTGCGGGCGATCATTGTGGACCCGTCATACGATGCGTTTTTGCCGACCAGAATGGTTGTACAAGGCATTTGTAAATCCTCTCCTTTTTATATTTTTATACTTTTATACTTTGCACGGATGGAGCTGCAGCGCCCATCCGGTTCCTATTATAAGGCAAACGGCGCAAATTTCAATCACATTTCCTGTGCCACACCCTGCGGCAGCACACCGGTCTGGTAGGCCTCCACAAGGGCGCAGAGGTCGCGGATCAGCGCCTGCTTGCGGCCGCCTTCATCGGTATCGCGCACAAGGATGCGCTGCGGCGCCGTGTAGATGTATTCGCTCTTGCTTGCGATGTCCTCATCCTCATGGATGGCCTTCTCGGCGCTTTCAAACGGCTGGTGGGTGCGCAGGATCAGCCCGCGCGAGTTGTAGACCAGCGTGTAGCCTGCAATGCCGGTGCGCTGGTGGTAAGCGCGGCAGAAGCCGCCGTCAATGATGATGAGCCGCCCGCCGCCCTTGATGGGGCTTTCACCTTCGATGGCGCGGACCGGCACATGGCCGTTGACGATGTGGCAGCCCGCACCCGCAAGGCCGAACTCCCGCAAAATGCGCTCGGCTGTGTCCCGTGCGGCGATGTGCCTGTAGTAGGGGTCCTTGATCTCCCGGTGGGCAGCGGGGTCGGCAATGTAGAGCCGTTCAAAGGTTGTCATGGCGCTGCGGCCAAAAAGCGGCGATTTGGCACCGCACCACAGATACCACAAAAAGTCCTGTCCGGCCAGCCGCGCCGGGCTGCCCGGCGGCGCGCTGTAGCCCTGCCGGGCACGGCGGTCGCAGTAGTCAAACAGCTGCTTGCCGCTGCGCGCCACCCCCTCAAACCGGATGGCGGCAAAGGCACCGTCCTCGGTCATCGGCACGGCGCCGTGGTAGAGAAGGTTGCCGTTGCAGATCTTGTAAAACGCACCGTGCGCGTAAAGGAACTGCACATGGCGCTGCAGACGCTCGCTCTCGGCAAAGCTGCGCACCAGCCCGGCAATGACATGCCCCTCCTCGGCGGTGAGCGTGGTCGGCGCGGCGGGGTCCACAGTCGGGAAGTCGCAATCCAGCAGGGGATAGACAGTGCCGTGGTAGTCCACCGTACCTGCCGCAAAGTCAATATGGTTCAAAAAGTCGCGGCCCTGCAGATCAAAATCCGGGTTGCGGGCGATGACCTGCGCCTCCAGCTTGAGCATCATCACGGTCACGGCCTTGTGCATCCGGGCGGCGGCGGTCAGGTCACCGGCCGCCGTGCGCGGGTCGGCGTGGGGAATCCAGCGCGACACATCGGAGGCGGCGTAGGTGTTCTGGGCAAAGCGCTCAAGCTGGCGCAGGCTGATGCCGTAGCCGCCCTCCAACGTGTCAAGGTTGTTGTAGGCCAGCGTTGTTTTCAGCACCGTCATAATGCACAATGGGCTGCCAGCAGCGGCACCCATCCAGACAACATCATGGTTGCCCCACTGGATGTCCACCTGATGGTGCGCCATCAGGCTGTCGAGAATACGATCGGGGCGCGGGCCGCGGTCAAACAGGTCACCCACGATATGCAGCCGGTCAACGGCCAGCCGCTTGATGACCTCACAGAACCGCACGATGTAGGCGTCAGCGCGGTCATAGCGCAGGATGCTCTCGATAATTTCGCCGTAATACTGATCCTTGTCGTGGTCCTCAAAATGGGCGTGGAGCAGCTCGTCCAGAATGTAGCCGCAGTTCTGGGGCAGGCAGCGGCGTACGTGGTCGCGGGTGTGCTTGCTGGAAACAAACCGGCACAGGTCGATCAGCCGCAGCAGCGTCAGGCGGTACCATGCGTGCAGATCGGGCTGGCGCGCCTTCAATTCCGGCAGCTTCTGGTTGGGGTAGTAGACCAGCGTTGCCAGTTCGGCGCGTTCCTCGGCGGGGACATCAGGCCCCAGCACAGTGTCGATCTTCTCGCGGATAACGCCTGATGCGCTGTTCAGGATATGTACAAACGCCTCATGCTCGCCGTGCAGATCACTCATAAAATGCTCGGTGCCCTTGGGCAGGCGCAGCAGCGCCTCAATGCGGATGATCTCGCTGGCGGCTGCGGCCACCGTATGGTATTTTTGGGAAAGCAGGCGCAGATAGCGCAAATGTTCATCAGAATACTGCACGGGCAGGCTCCTTCCTGTACTTTTGGTTCCTACTTATGGAGTATAGCACACTTTTCAGCAAAGCAAAAGGCCGCCGTCCCAAAAAGACAGCGGCCAAGGCGCGGTATTGCCTTAAATAATATCGATCTCCACCGGGGTTTCAAACAGGCGCATGACCTCGGCACGGTCCTGCGTCTGGCCCAGCGCCCACATCAGCTTGACGGCCACGGCCTCGGGGGTCATGTCGTGCGCCTCCAGCACGCCGGGCAGCTCGCCCACAGCGCGGCCCACCTCATAGACGGCAAGGTCGCACCCCTCATGCGGTACTTGGGTCGTAAACACGGCCAGCCGTCCGCTGTCGCACCAGCGGCGCAGTTCGGCAAACATTTCGCCCTGCTCACCACCCGGCAGACCGCCCACGCCGAAGCTTTCCAGCACAAGCGCGCGGTAGTGCGGGGCCAGCAGCGGGATAATGTCTGCCCGCATACCCGGCACCAGCCGCAGCACAAAGACGGCGGGGTCAAGCTGCTCATAAAACTGCACCTGCGGCAGGTCGGCAGGCCGCCGCAGGAAGGGGATAAGCCTTGTGTCACGGAAAACGGCAGTCTCCGGGTAGTCGATGCTCGAGAAGGCGTCAAAGCTGCGGGTCCGCGTCTTGCGGGCGCGTGTACCCAGAATGACCTTGTTGTCAAACACGAGCTGCACGCCCCATGCACCCTCGCTCACGGCGTAGACAAAGGCGCGATAGAGGTTGTTGCGGGCATCGGTGTCGCGGTTGTAGATGGATTTCTGGCTGCCGGTCAGCACGACCGGCTTGGCGCTGTTCTGGATCATGTAGCTCAGCGCGGCCGCCGTGTAGGCCATCGTGTCGGTGCCGTGGGCAATGACAAAGCCGTCATAGGCGGCGTAGTTTTCCCGGATGCTGCGCACGATCTCCTGCCATTGCGCAGGGCCGACATTTGTGGAATCGAGGTTGAAAAGCTGCACTGCATCAATCGCACACAGGTCGGCCAGCTCCGGCACACAGGCCAGCAACTCCTCCGAGGTGATGGCAGGGGCCAACCCGCCCGCAGCCGTGGGCCGGCTGGCAATCGTGCCGCCGGTGGCGAGAAGTAAAATATGTTTCATAACCGTTTAATCCTCTTGTTTTTTATCCATACTGTCTGGTGCGGGCGGGTCATTCCGGCCACAGCAGGTGGCGGTCGGCCACAACGCGGGCATCCAGTGTTCTTGTACCGGCGGCAAAGCGGACGGTCACGCGGCCTCCCTCTGCGCTTTCCACCGTGCCGGGGCCAAACACGGCATGGCGCACCCGCGCCCCAACAGCCGTAATCGACACCATATCCACGGGCGGCAGCGGCTTGCGCGCCGCCGCCGGGGCAGGGCGGTGCCCTGCGGGGGCGGCATCAGGGCGGCTGCGGTGCCCCGGCAGACCGGAAAGCACCTCCTGTGCAAAGGACGAGCGCTCGGCCGTGCAGTCAAACAGCACCAACTCCTGCCGGGCGCGGGTCATCGCCACATAAAACAGCCGCCGGTCCTCCTCATACTGGTGCGTCTCGGCGGGGGTGCGGCAGCACAGCTCCGGCTTGGCCGGCAGGATGCCGTCCAGCACATCAAGCAGGATCACCCGGTCATACTCCAGCCCCTTGGCAGAGTGTATCGTGGAGAGCAGAAATTTGCACCCCGGCGGTGTGACATGCTCCTGCACGATGGTGCGCAGTTCCGCCAGCCGCCGGAGCAGCCGCCGGGGCGTAGGCTCCTGAGCACCCAGCATTTCCAGCACAGCCAGCTTGGCGCGGTCCATGCCGTTTTTGTCCAGATACCTGCCGTAGCCCAGCTGGTCGGTCAAAAACCGCACGGCATCGTCCGCTGCCATACGGGGCAGGCGGGCCAGCCCTGCGGCTACCTCGGCCATCGCGGCGCGGGTGCGCGGGCGGATGCTGTCCTCATGGATCAGCGCTGTCCAGCAGCCCTGCCCGTATTGCCGTGCCTGCCCGGCGGCGTACAGCGCCTGCGCCCGTGTCACCGGCACACCGAACTTGAAATAGCAGCGCAGAAAGGTATCGGCATCGTCCGGGCGGACCGCCAGCGCAAAAATATCCGCGACATCCCGCACGATCTTGTTGGTAAAAAAGGTCTGCTCGACCGCCTTGCAGCCGTAAGGCACGCCGCGCCGCTCACACAGGTCGATGATGGGCAGCGCGCTCTCATGGTTGCGGAACAGCACAGCGGTCTCGACCTCGCAATGCTGCGCCTCCGCAAACAGAAAGGCCAGCTGGTCAGCGCGGCGGCGCACCTCCACGACCCGGATCGGCTCCCCGGCCCCCTGCGTAGGGGCAATGGTCTTGGGGCGGCGGTAGCGGTTGCGCACCACAAAGCGGTTGGCAGCGGCCAGGATCGGCTCCCGCGAGCGGTAGTTTTCCTCCATCAGCAGCACCCGCGCGCCGGGGTAGGTCTTTTCAAAGTCCATCAGCGCCTGCGGGTAGGCCGCGCGGAAGCCGTAAATGCTCTGGTCCTCATCCCCGACCATAAAAAGGTTGCCGCTCTGCTGCGCCAGCACCCGGATGATCTCATGCTGCACGCGGGAGGTATCCTGCGACTCATCCACGCAGAAATAGCGGTACCGCTTACGGAACGCCGCCGCCACGGCGGGGGCGCCGTTCAGGATCTGCAGCGCAAAGCAGAGCTGGTCATCGTAGTCCATTTTGTGCCGCGCCCTGAGCGCCTGCTGGTAAGCGCGGTACAGCGCCGGCAGATTCTCAAGGTCCGTCTCCAGCTCGTCAAGCTCAGCATCGGTCAGGCACATATTTTTAATGTAGGTGATGGCTGTGCGCAGCTCCTTGAGGGTGCTTTCAGCGGCGTACTCATGGTTGATGCTCTGCCACAGCTGCAGCAGCAGCGGCGTGGTCTCACTCTCGCTCTGCAGCAGGTCGGGCGGGGTGCGGCCATACATCCGGCTGTAGAGTGCAATGATGCGCGCCGCCACGCCGTTGATGGTGCGGAACTCCATCCGCGCTGCCTCGGCATCCCCGAACCGCGCGGCAAACCGGGCGCGCATCTCCTGCGTGGCGGCCACCGTGTAGGTCATTGTCAGGATCGACTCCGGCGCGATGCCGCAGACCTCGGTCATGTAGCCCAAGCGGGTGATCAGCACGGTGGTCTTGCCGCTGCCCGGCACCGCCAGCAGCAGCACCGGGCCGTCTACGGCCGCAACGGCGGCTTTCTGCTGGGGGTTCAGCGCCGCCATGTGGGCGGTCTCAAACGCGGTTTTCTCCATGGCGGCCTCCTTTCTGCGGCTTTGGGTGTTGGCGGGGCGGGCAGCCCGCGCCCCGGCAATCAACTTATTCTACCACATTTTACCCGCAAAAGCAAAACCTGCCCGGGGTGCCGGGTCCCGAATTTGTCAAGGCTGCAAACTGTCAAAACCTGCCGGCTTTTGACCGCGGTATTTTGGCACACCAAGGTATTGGATAAACCTGCGGGCTGTGGTACAATATGTGTACCAATGAATTTCTCCCTTTACCAAAGGATGTCATACATGAAACAGAACCGTTTAAATATACGCTGCACCGAGGATTACGCGGTGCTGTACTGGGACAAGCCCGCCGCTGCGCCGCGCGGGGCGGAGTACACGGTCTCCCTCAACGGCGAGGCCATCGGCCGCACCGACAAGACCCATTTTACGATCGAGGGCCTGTCCTACGGCAGCACCTTCCGTGTGGATGTGGTCAGCGGCAGCTATTGCGTTGGCTCCGCCACGCTGCAGTTCGGGCAGGAAAAGCACCGAATCGACATTACCGCTGCGCCCTACTTCTGCCGCGGTGACGGCCAGCTGCTGAACACCGACAATCTGCAGCGCGCCATCAACGACTGCGGCCCGGACGATATTCTCTATATCCCGGCGGGTGATTTCCTGACCGGTGCGCTGCGGCTGCACAGCGACCTTGAGATCTACCTTGCCAAGGGCGCTGTGCTGCAGGGCACCGCCAACATCCATGACTATGCTCCCCGCATCCCCAGCCGGTTTGAGGGGATTGAGATGCGCTGCTATTCCAGCCTGCTCAACGCCGGTGAGCTGAACCATAAGACGGGGCCGAACTGCCGCAACATCATCATCCGCGGCAAGGGCACGATCTGCGGCGGCGGCCAGACGCTGGCCCGCAAGATCATTGAGGATGAGCGTGCGCGCATCAAGAGCTTCCTCGATGACAACAAGGAGCTGGTCGAAAGCTGCGAGAACAGCGACACGATCCCCGGCCGCGTGCGTCCCCGCCTTATCAACCTGAGCAACTGTGAGAATGTCTGGATCAGCGGCATCACCCTCAAAAACGGCCCGTCCTGGAATGTCCACATGATCTACTGCAACAATATCCAGACCGACCACTGCACCTTTGTATCGGAGGGCGTCTGGAACGGTGACGGCTGGGACCCCGACTCCTCGACGAACTGCACACTGTTTGCCAGCGAGTTCTTTACGGGGGACGATGCCGTGGCCATCAAGAGCGGCAAGAACCCCGAAGGCAACGAGATCGGCCGCCCCTGCGCCCACATCCGGGTGTTTGACTGCCGCAGCGACTGCGGCCACGGCATCTGCATCGGCAGCGAGATGAGCGGCGGCGTGGAGGATGTGCAGATCTGGGACTGCGACCTTGCAAACTCGCTGTCGGGCATCGAGATCAAGGCTACCCCCAAGCGCGGCGGCTATGTGCGCGGCATAACCGTGCAGGACTGCATTGCCCCGCGCGTCATGCTGCACAGCGTGCCCTACAACGATGACGGCACCCCCGCCGAAACGCCGCCGAAGCTCAGCCATTGCTTCTTTGAGCGGCTGACCCTGACCGGCGAGGTGCTGGACCATGACCGCAGCTGGCACGATGCCGCCCCGCTGGAGATTGCCGGCTTTGACACGCCCGGCTATGCGGTGGAGAATATCGTCTTTAAGGACATCACGATCCAAAAGCCGTCCGTGACCCTGCCGCTTAGCCTCTGCCGCGGCATCACGCTGAGCAATATCAGCTGCGCGGAGCCTTGACACCCGCATTTGTAAACAATTTTTAAAAACACACCGCACCCCCTTGCATCGCTGTGCAGGGGGGTGTATTATTATCTCATTCCAATTATTAACATATGATAAATATTAACAGGAGGTGTGCAATGTCTGACACCGAAAACACCGACCTTGGCTGGCTGATCCAGTTCCTCGGCCGTGTCAACACGCTGGGCAAGCGCGGGATGCGCGCAGCGCTGGCCAGCCAGCCGCGCTGCCGCCTTGGTATGCTGGAGCATCTGCATTTCCAGATCGAGCAGTCCGGGCAGGACGGCAGCATCTATGTGTCTGAGCTGGCCCGCGCAATGCGCCAGCCGATGCCCGCCGTCTCGCGCGGGCTGCGCCTGCTTGAGCAGGACGGCCATATCCTGCGTGAGACCGACCCCAATGACCGCCGCAAAACGCTCGTGCGCATCACCCCGGAAGGGGAGCAGGCCCGCCTTGCGGGGGAGCAGGCCATCAGCGGCTACTTTTCCCGCGTTATGGCGCGGCTGACCCCGGAGGAGCTGGCCCAGATGGTGGCCCTGAAGGACGCCTTCCTCGCCGCCATCGTGGCCGAGAACGATGCCTTGGAGCAAGACCTTGCAAACAGGAAAGGAGACCCCGCGCATGATCAAGATATTTAAGCAGCTGGGGCGTCACTGGGCGGCCTGCATCGCCGTGGTGGCGCTGCTGTTCGTACAGGCCTACTGCGACCTGAGCCTGCCCGACTACACCAGCAAGATCGTGGACATCGGCATCCAGCAGGGCGGCATTGAAAGCCCTGTGCCCGAGACCGTCCGCGACACGACCCTGCAGGCACTGGAGTTGCTTATGTCCGAGCAGGATGCCGCGCTGGCCGAACAGTGGTACAGTGCCCCCGATGTCGACGGTGTGCGTACCCTCTCTCACGATGCCACCGCTGCCATGTCGGAACTGGAAAACGCGTTTGCCACGCCTGACATTGTGCTGTACATGGCGGCCGCCAAAAACGCCGCCACTGCCGCCGGCACGGCCGATGCAGTGACCCCCACCGCCTACGACCTCGATGCCGTTGCGACCCAGTTTGCCGCGATGTCTCAGGTCCCCGGCGCACGGGAAGTGCTGCAAAGCCAGCTGGCCGCCGCCTTTGCCTCTCTCGATGATTCGGTAGCGGGCAGCCTGTCGAGCCAGGCCATGCTGCTGGTCGCGCTGGAATATGAGGCACAGGGCATCGCACACGATGTGCAGATGGGCTATCTGCTGCGCACCGGCGGCCGGATGCTGGCCCTGACGCTGCTGATGGTCGCTGTGGCAATCGCTGTCGGCTTCATCGCCTCCCGCGTGTCGGCTGGCATCGGCCGCGACCTGCGGCGCGATGTGTTCCGCACCGTTGTCGGCTATTCCAACGCTGAGATCGAGAAGTTTTCCACTGCATCGCTCATCACCCGCACGACCAACGACATTCAGCAGGTGCAGTTCGTCTGCGTTATCCTGCTGCGCATGGTGGCCTATGCGCCGATCCTCGGCATCGGCGGCATCCTGCATGTGGCCGGCGGCAACACGGGGCTGACATGGATCATCTTTGTCGCGGTGGCGGCGCTGCTGCTGCTCATCGCTGTGCTGATGAATGTCGCCATGCCCAAGTTCAAGCAGATGCAGACCCTTGTGGATCGGCTGAACCTTGTCAGCCGCGAGATTCTGACCGGCATCATGCCGATCCGCGCCTTCAGCCGCGAGGCCTTTGAGGAAAAGCGGTTCGACCGTGCCAATACCGACCTGATGCGCACCCAGCTTTTCACCAACCGCACAATGGTCGCCATGATGCCCTTTATGACGCTGATCATGAACGGCACGAGTCTGCTTATCGTCTGGTTCGGCGGCAAGGCCATGGATATGGGCACGATGCAGGTCGGCGAGATGATCGCCTTCATCACCTACACGATGCAGATCGTCATGTCCTTCCTGATGCTGTCGATGGTGGCCGTTATGCTGCCGCGCGCCGGTGTGGCCGCCGACCGCATTGACGAGGTCGTCACGACCCCCGCCACCATCCACGACCCCGCCGCCCCCAAGTCCCTGCCGGAGAACGGCACCGAGGGCGTGGTGGCGTTTAACGATGTCAGCTTCCGCTATCCCGGCTCCGAGGAGGACGCACTTGAGCATATCAGCTTTACGGCCCGCCCCGGCGAAACGACCGCCATCATCGGCTCGACCGGCTGCGGCAAGTCAACGCTGCTCAACCTGATCCCGCGCTTTTACGATGCAACGGCGGGCAGCGTGACCATCGGCGGTGTGGATGTACGCGAGCTGACGCAGGCGCAGCTGCACGACTGCCTTGGCTATGTGCCCCAGAAGGGGGTGCTGTTCAGCGGCACAATCGACTCCAACCTCAAGTTCGGCGGCGACCACATCACCGATGCCGATGTGCAGAAGGCCGCTGAGATCGCACAGGCCGCCGAGTTCATCTCCGCTAAGCCGGAGGGCTTTGCCAGCCCCATTGCACAGGGCGGCAGCAATGTCTCGGGCGGGCAGAAGCAGCGCCTTTCGATTGCGCGCGCCATTGCCAAGCACCCGCAGATCTATCTGTTTGATGACAGCTTCTCTGCGCTGGACTACAAGACCGATGTGGCCCTGCGCCGCGCGCTCAAGGCTGAGACCGGCAGTGCCACCGTTATTATTGTGGCGCAGCGCATCTCGACCGTGCTGCATGCAAACCAGATCATCGTGCTGGACGAGGGGCGCATCGTCGGTAAGGGCACCCACGCCCAGCTGATGGAGAGCTGCCCCGAATACCGGGAGATCGCACGCAGCCAGCTGAGCCAGAAGGAACTGAATTTACAGAAGGAGGATGCGTGATATGCCAAGACCCGGACGCCCGACGACGGAGCGCGCCAAGGATTTCAAGGGCACGCTGCGCCAGCTGCTGGCCGCCATGAGCAGGTATAAGCTGTCGCTCATCGTGGTCGTTGTATTTGCAATTCTTTCGACGATTTTCAACATTGCAGGCCCCAAGATCCTGGCCAAAGCCACCACAGCGCTGGCCACCGGCTGGATCGCCAAGCTGCGCGGGGTCGGCAGCATCGACTTTGCCTACATCGGGCGGGTGCTGCTCTTCCTTGCGGGGATGTATCTGTTCTCCGCCGCGTTCAGCTTTCTGCAGGGCTGGCTGATGACCGGCCTGTCCCAGAAGGTCTGCTATGACTTCCGCGACCAGATCAATAAAAAGATCAACCGCCTGCCGCTGGCCTACTTTGAAAAGCGCACTGTTGGCGAGGTGCTGTCCCGCATCACGAACGATGTCGATACGCTCGGCCAGAGCCTGAACCAGAGCGTCACCCAGCTGATCACCAGCGTCACCACGATGATCGGCGTGCTGGTCATGATGCTCTCGATCAGCCCCAAAATGACGCTGATCGCACTGCTGATCCTGCCGGTCTCGCTGGTGCTGGTGCTGGTGGTCGTCAAATTCAGCCAGAAGTACTTCAAGGCTCAGCAGGCCACCCTCGGCGTGGTCAACGGTCAGGTAGAGGAGGTCTACGCCGGGCACAATGTCATCAAGGCGTTCAACCGCGAGGCCGCTGTGCTGGACGACTTCAACACCGCAAATGACAAGCTGTACGAATCCGCGTGGAAATCCCAGTTTTTGTCGGGCCTGATGCAGCCTATCATGAGCTTTGTAGGCAATCTGGGCTATGTGGCGGTCGCCATTGTGGGCAGCATCTTTGCCGCAGCGGGCACCATCACGATCGGCGACATTCAGGCCTTCATTCAGTATGTCCGCAACTTTACCCAGCCCATCCAGCAGCTCTCGCAGGTGTCGAACATGCTGCAGAGCATGGCCGCCGCAGCGGAGCGCGTCTTTGAGTTCCTGAACGAGGACGAGGAGGACCAGCTGGCCGACCCCGCCCGCCGTGCCGACCCCGCCAGCATTGACGGACAGGTCACCTTCGACCATGTGCGGTTCGGCTACACACCGGACAAAACAGTCATCCATAACTTCAGCTGCAATGTCAAGCCCGGGCAGAAGGTTGCCATTGTCGGCCCCACCGGTGCCGGCAAGACCACGATGGTCAAGCTGCTGATGCGGTTCTACGATGTGGACGCCGGTGCCATCACCCTCAACGGCCACAATGTCCGGGACTTTGACCGCAGCGCCCTGCGCGAGGGCTTCGGCATGGTGCTGCAGGACACCTGGCTCTTCAAGGGCACCATCATGGAGAATATCCGCTACGGTCGGCTGGATGCCACCGATGAGGAGGTCATTGCCGCCGCCAAGGCCGCGAACGCCGACCACTTTATCCGCACATTGCCCGGCGGCTACCAGATGGAGCTGAATGAGGATGCCTCCAATGTCAGTCAGGGGCAGAAGCAGCTTTTGACGATTGCGCGCACGATTCTGGCGGACAACCGCATCCTGATACTGGATGAGGCTACCTCCAGCGTGGACACCCGCACCGAGCAGCGCATCCAGACTGCGATGGACCGCCTGATGGAGGGCCGCACCAGCTTTGTCATCGCCCACCGTCTTTCGACCATCCGCGATGCGGATCTGATCCTCGTCATGCGGGACGGCGACATTGTCGAGCAGGGCACCCATGACGAGCTGATCGAAGCCGGCGGATTCTACGCCGACCTGTACAACAGCCAGTTTGAGGATGTCTCGGCGTAAAGGCTTCCCCTGCGGGGGAAGCTGTCCGCGAAGCGGACTGATGAGGGGCGGCTTTATCACTATATCCCATGAGCGGGTGCTATCGGCAAGCCCGCCCCTCATCCGGCCTTCGGCCACCTTCCCCCACAGGGGGAAGGCTTTTTTGTTATTGACACCCCTGCTATAATAGAACCAAAGGGGGCTTTATCCATGGATTACACGCAACTTACCGCGCAGGCACGGCAGGCCACGGAAGAACTGCTCGAAGCTGCACACCTTGAAACAGGGGATATTTTTGTGGTCGGCTGCTCCAGCAGTGAAATCATGGGCGGGCATATCGGCCATGACTCCAGCATGGAGGCCGCCGCCGCTGTGCTGGCAGGTGTGCAGCCGCCGCTGCAGGAGCAGGGGGTCTATCTGGCCGCTCAATGCTGTGAACATCTCAACCGCGCCATTGTCCTTGAGCGCGAGGCCGCCAAGGCTTACGGCTGCCAGATTGTTGCGGCCATTCCGCAGCCCCATGCAGGCGGCAGCTGGGCCACAAGCTGCTGGCGCGCCTTTAAGGACCCCGTCCTTGTCGAGGAGGTCCGCGCCGCCGCAGGCATGGATATCGGCGGCACGCTCATCGGTATGCATCTGCGCCGGGTGGCCGTTCCGGTGCGCCTGTCGCTGGATCATATCGGGCAGGCAATCCTGCTCTGCGCCCGCACCCGCCCGCCGTTCATCGGCGGTGCGCGCGCCGTCTACAGTCAGGAGGAAGTACGATGATCCCGCAAGCACAAAAGCAGCAGATGGCCGAGGCTGTTGCCCATATCCGCGAAACAATGGCCGCAGCCGCAAGGGCTGCCGGCCGCGACCCGGCGCAGGTAAAGCTCTGCGCCGCCTGCAAGACCCGCACGGTGGAGGAGGTGCGCTGCAGCGCCGATCTGCCGATCGACCTCTTTGGCGAGAACCATGTGCAGGAGCTGGTCGAGAAAACCGATGCCGGTGCCTACAACGGCAAGCCGGGGCATTTTATCGGCCATCTGCAGACCAATAAGGTCAACAAGGTCGTAGGCCGCGCCGCCCTGATCCAAAGCGTGGACAGCACGCGGCTGCTGGACAAGATCGACACCGCTGCCGCCCGTCTGGGGCTGGTGCAGGACATCCTTGTGGAGATCAACATCGGTGAGGAAACGAGCAAGAGCGGCGTGGACGCCGACAGCCTGTTCCCCCTGCTGGAGGCCGCTGCCGCCAGACAGAATCTGCGGCTGCGCGGCCTGATGGCGATCCCGCCTGCAGACGCCGATGACGATGAGACCCGCCGCTTTTTTGCACGGATGCGCGAGCTGCTGGCCAAGGCCGATGCGCAGCACTATGACCGCGCCCAGATGGACATCCTCTCAATGGGGATGAGCCACGATTACGCCGCCGCCATTGCCGAGGGTGCCACCATCGTCCGTGTGGGCACCGCCATCTACGGCGCGCGGGATTACAGCAAAAAGCCATAACTGCATTCGGACATTGCGGAGGGCTTCTCATGTGGTTCGTCTTTGCACTGTTGAGCGCTGTCTTTGCGGCGCTTACATCCATACTGGCTAAAATAGGCATCGAGGGGGTTGCCTCCAATCTGGCAACGGCCATTCGCACGGTGGTAGTCCTTGTCATGTCGTGGGGCATGGTGTTTCTCACCAACACACAGGGCGGCATTACCGCAATCAGCCGCAAAAGCTGGCTGTTTCTGATCCTCTCGGGGCTTGCGACCGGTGCCTCGTGGCTATGCTACTACCGCGCACTCCAGATCGGGGACACCTCCAAGGTCGTGCCGATCGACAAGCTGAGCGTTGTCATCACGCTGGTGCTGGCCTTCGTCTTTCTGCATGAGCAGTTCACCGTCAAATCGCTGCTGGGCTGCGCACTCATCGGCGCAGGCGCGCTGCTGATGGTTTTGTGAGCCTGCAAACAGCAGCCGGTTTGCGGATTACGCCTTGCAAACTGTCGCTCCACCTGTTACAATATACCCATACTACTTAGTAAGGAGCGATCACCCATGAACTGGCAGCAGGCGTGTGAACTGCCCTATTACGGCGGCAGCGACCTCGGTGCAAATCCTGCGGCGGAGGAAACGGTTTTCAAGCTGTGGGCGCCCACGGCCTGCGGGGTCGTAGTCTGCCTGTATGCAACCGGCACCGATGCCGAGCCCGGCGCCGGGGAGCGCGGCGTGCATGAGCTGCACCGCGAGGCCGACGGCGTGTGGGCCATCACCCTGCCGGGCAACCTGCACGGGACCTACTATCTCTACCGCGTCTACTTCCCGGACGGCCGCATGCAGGAGGTCGTGGACCCCTATGCGCGCAGCGCCGGTGCCAACGGCCAGCGCGGCATGGTGCTGGACCTGACCCGGGCCGCCCCCGAGGGCTGGGACGCAGACGAGCGCCCCGCCATACCGCCCCACGCCCGCAGCGTGTGGGAGGTGCATGTGGCGGACTTCTCCGCCGATGCGCGCAGCGGTGTGCGCCCCGAATGGCGCGGGAAATTCATGGGCTTTACCCAGCCCGACACCACGCTGGACGGTGACGGCGCGCATCCGACCTGCCTGAACTACCTGAAGGGGCTGGGCGTCAGCCATGTGCAGCTGCAGCCGATCTTTGACTACGCCACCGTGGACGAAACTCGCCCTGACGGCGGCTACAACTGGGGCTATGACCCCCAAAACTACAATGTGCCGGAGGGCAGCTTTGCCACGGACCCTTTCCACGGCGAGGTTCGCGTGCGCGAGTGCCGCGCCATGGTGGCAGCCCTGCACCGCGCGGGGCTGGGCGTTATCATGGATGTGGTCTACAACCACACCTATTACAGTGAAAGCTGCCTTGAGCGGACAGTCCCCGGCTACTGGAACCGCCGCTGGCCCAACGACATAATGACCAATGGCTCCGGCTGCGGCTGCGACCTTGCCAGCGAGCGCCCCATGGTGCGTAAATTCATCGTGGATTCAGTGCTGTACTGGGCCAAGACCTACCACATCGACGGCTTCCGCTTTGATCTGATGGCGCTGGAGGATGTGGATACGATGAACGCGATCCGCGCCGCGCTCGACAGCCTGCCCGGCGGCGAAAGCATCCTGATGTACGGCGAGCCATGGATGGGCGGCGGTACGAATCTGGAGGGCGGCGCACGCCCTGCCGACAAGCGCGCACTCGATGCGCTGAGTGACAGGATCGGCTTTTTCTGTGATGATACGCGCGATTGCATCAAGGGCAATGTCTTTGATGCCGCCAACGCCGGCTATGTCAACGGCGCGCCCCAGCAAGGCTATGATGTCATCCACTCGATCAGTGCATGGCGCAATGGTGCGCACGGCTTTTGGCCCCGGCACGCCGGGCAGGTGGTGCAGTATGTCTCCGCCCACGACAACTATACCCTGTGGGACAAGCTGGCCGCCGTGGCCCGCCGCGGGGATTATGACTGGCCCGATGCCGACCTGCTGGCGCAGAACCGCATGACGGCAGGCATCTACCTGACCTGTCAGGGGCTGCCCTTTATGCAGGCGGGCGAGGAATGGGGCCGTACCAAGTATGGCGACCACAACAGCTACAAGGGGCCTCTCAGCACAAACCGGCTTGACTGGGCGCGCGCCCACCGCCCGGAGTTTGCTGCGCTGACGGCCTTTTACCGCGGTATGCTGGCCATCCGCCGCGCCTACCCGCGCCTGAGCGGCGCGGCAGGGGAGCCGGAACCGTTTCTGCTCGCGCTGCCGGGGTGGCTCATCGGCTTTGTGCCGGAGCATGACGGCACTGCCGCCAAGGGTCAGCTGGCTGTCTATTACAACCCCGAGCGCACCCGCCAGTGGGCCAGTCTGCCCACCGGCACATGGCGCAAACTCAGTGACGGTGTCCATGCGGACGCCGCACCGTTCGGCCCATGCTTCCGCGATGCTCTTGAACTGGCCCCGACCAGCGTGACGGTGCTTGTGGCAGAATAAATATTAAAGCTTTTTGCCGGGAGAGGGATGACCTCTCCCGCTTTTTTATATCCCGGCAGCGGCCTCCTTGTTCACAAATTATCCATTTGACAGATTGTTCGATTTTCCGTATAATTATTGTTATACGATTTGTAAAGAATCCTGCATCTGCTACGATTTGTTTACCCATCGCGGACAAAAAAGAAAAGGGAGGCCATCAGCCATGAGCGATTACGCAGCCATCGAAAAGGAAGCCCGCATCTTTACCGAGGAATGTGTCACCAACAACCGCATTGACCCGGAGCTTTTTGCCCAGTACGATATAAAACGCGGTCTGCGCGACAAAAACGGCAAGGGCGTGCTGGCGGGTATCACCAACATCTCCCGCATTGATGCCTTTGAGGAGCGGGACGGCCAAAAGATTCCCTGCGAGGGCAAGCTTTGGTACCGCGGCTACAACGTCTACGACCTGATCCGCGGCCTGCGCGGCAAGCGCTACGCCTTCGAGGGTGCGGCCTACCTGCTTTTGCTGGGTGACCTGCCCGATGCTGCGCAGCTGGAAAGCTTCAACAGCTGCCTGACCAAATGCCGTGCCCTGCCCACAAACTTTGTGCGCGATGTCATTATGAAGGCCCCCAGCCATGACCTGATGAATTCGCTGACCCGCAGTGTGCTGACGCTGGCCAGCTATGACGATGACATCGGCAAGACCGACCTGCAGACCCAGCTTGAGCAGTGCATCAAGCTTATCAGCGTATTTCCGATGCTGGCGGTCTACGGCTACCACGCCTACAATTATTATGAGTGCGGCGGCAGCATGTACATCCACCGCCCGGACCCGAGCCTTTCCACGGCGGAAAACCTGCTGAAGATGCTGCGCCCCGACCAGAAATATACCGATCTGGAGGCGCATGTCCTCGATATAGCGCTGCTTTTGCACATGGAGCATGGCGGCGGCAACAACTCCACCTTCACGACCCGCGTTGTCACCTCGTCCGGGTCGGACACCTACTCGGTCGTTGCGGCGGCGCTGTCCAGCCTCAAGGGCCCCAAGCACGGCGGCGCCAATATCAAGGTCATGCAGATGATGGATGACATCCGCACCCATGTCACTGACCCGCTCGATGAGGATGCCATGTCCGATTACCTCGGCCGCATCGTGGACCGGCAGGCCTTTGACCAGAAGGGCCTGATCTACGGCATGGGCCACGCGGTCTACTCACTGAGCGACCCGCGTGCGGTCGTGTTCAAGAGCTTTGTCCACCAGCTGGCCGATGCCAAGGGCCGCAGCCGCGATTTTGAATATTACAACACGATCGAGCGGCTGGCCCCCAAGGTCATTGCCGAGAAACGCCACATTTACAAGGGCGTTTCCACCAATGTGGACTTCTATTCCGGCTTTGTGTATGACATGCTGGGCATCCCGGTCGAGCTGTACACCCCCATCTTTGCGATTGCGCGCATCGTGGGCTGGTCTGCCCACCGCATGGAGGAGCTTGTCAATGTGGACAAGATCATCCGCCCCGCCTACCAGAGCATCATGCAGACAAGGGAGTATGTACCGCTGGAGGAGCGCTGACACAGCAGCATAAAACCGCAAAAAAAGAGAAGCAACCGTCACAGGCTGCTTCTCTTTTTTTGTTGTATAGGGTGTGGGCCCGTCACAGCAGCGCCCGCAGCTTGCGGTAGACTGCATGGGCCGCCAGCGGCAGGGCCAGACCGGCAGCCGTATAGGCCAGCCACCAGCCGCCGCCGGTGTAATAGATGGGGAAGGCGGCCAGCAGGTAGCTTTCACCGCCCGTGGCCAGCAGGCCCAGCCAGGTCACAAGCTTAAAGCTCAAAAAATGCAGGATTACAATGGGCATCGTGGCGCGGCCCAGATAGCCAAGAACGGCACTGACGCGGGGCAGGGGGGCCGTCAGGCAGGCGGCGCTGCGCACCAGCACCCAGCCGGCCATGCTGGCCAACAGCAAAAACGCCGGGTTGGTATAGCCGTTGCCCGCCAGCCCCACCGAGCCGAGCCGCCGCAGCACCAGCAGCAGAACAAAGGCCGCTGCCCCTGCAGCCGCCCGGTACAGCGGGCGCACCTCCGACCGCGCAGTGCGGCGCAGCACCGTGCCAAGGTAGAACATCCAGTAGCAGCTGGCCGCAATGCCCAGCCCCCAGACATTCCAGCCGACCTGATTACAGTGCCAGCCGACCCAGAGCAGCACGCCGGAAAGCAGCCCTTGCGGAATCAGCGTATCGCCGCCGTGCAGCAGCTTTTGCAGCAAAACCTCCATGACAGCGTACAATAGGGAGATCTGGAACAGTGCCTGTATGAACCACATCGCGCCGCCCAACTGGGTACCGCCGTCAAACACGCACCAGTGTACCGTGCGGCCGATGATGTCCTTGATGCTCACCGGTGCTGTGACACTGTTGCCCGGTATCTCCGCGATCCGCGCATCGTCCGTCAGGATGTTCAGCCGCAGAAAAAGGTTGTTGCATACCGTAAATACCGTGTTGGCCGCCACAAAGGGCAGCCAAAGGGTCAGCAGCTTGCGCTTGACAAAATGTACCAGCCCGCCCCGCAGGCTGAAAAACCACCCGCTGAGCATAAAAAACAGCGCCATGTGGAATAAATAAATATAATCCGTGCCCGGAAACCCGGAATGTCCCAGCACCATAAGCACAATGCCGATGCCGCGCATACTATCCAGTACAGGGTCGCGCTGCTTTGCCATAAGTTACAACCTCGCTTTTACAAAAATACCGCCCACGGTCGGGCGGCAAGGGTCACTGCGCGTTTTTGGCGCGGCATTTGGGGCAGATATACCGGATCGTCAGCGTGTAGCCGCGGACCTCGGTGCCGATGGCAGCCTCAATATCGCGGATCAGCCCCACGACCGGCAGGTCTGCCAGCTCGCCGCAGCTCTCACACAGCAGGTGGCCGTGGGGGCTGGGGTTGGCATCGTAGCGGTCGGGGCCGTCGGGCATTTCCAGATGGCCGATCTCGCCGTCCAGCTCCATCAGCTTGAGATTGCGATAGACGGTGCCGCGCGCAATGTGCGGCATGGCCTGCCGCGCATGGCAGAAGATTTCGTCAGCGGTCAGATGCTCCGGGCATTTTTCGCGCATGATACCCAAAATCAGGGCGCGTTGGCGGGTCATGGGCAGACCTCCTTTTTTGATTTAAGAATATATCCTATTCAGATAGTACACTAAAATGTATGCTTTGTCAACCGTCTGCGCAAAATCACCAAGATTCCATTCTGAAATTTTACTTGACAGGGGCTGTTTGTATGCTATAATAAAGTTGTATTAAGACTTATTCCTATTTTAATGGAGGTATTCATTATGGAACTCAGAGGCAGCAAGACCGAGAAAAACCTGTGGGAGGCTTTCGCAGGTGAGAGCCAGGCCCGGAACAAATACACCTATTTCGCGTCCAAAGCCAAAAAAGAAGGCTATGAGCAGATCAGTGCCATCTTTACGGAGACTGCCAACAACGAGAAAGAGCACGCAAAAATCTGGTTTAAGCTGTTGATGGAAAACGGCGAGATCCCCGACACGCTGACCTGCCTGAAGATGGCCGCCGCGGGCGAGAACGAGGAGCACACCTCGATGTACCCGCGCATGGCCGCCGAGGCAAAGGAGGAGGGCTTTACCCAGATCGCCGCGCTGTTCACGATGGTCGCCGCGATTGAGAAGGAGCACGAGGAGCGCTACAAAGCGCTGGCCGCCAACATTGAGGCCGGTAAGGTCTTTGCGCGCGAGACCGAGCAGGTCTGGCAGTGCCGCAACTGCGGGTTCGTATATATCGGCCAGCACGCGCCGGTCAAGTGCCCGGTGTGCTCACATCCGCAGAGCTATTTTGAACTGAAAAGCAGCAACTATTAAGCCTGCCTGAGCCTGCCGAAAAATGCTCTGCAGGGGCGCACAGCGCTTGCTCCCCGCACCTCTGTTCTCAGCGATGACAGGTTATATTTTTACAAACATGGCAAACCCATGAAAATTTCGCTTGACAGGTCGCGTTCTTCATGCTATATTGTCTATGTTAGTTATTGCTAACCTTGCAAATTTTCAATTTGCCTCATAGCCCGCCCTGCGCGGTTCTCTCCCCGTGCCGGGCGGTTTTATGGGGCACATGGTTAGTAAATACTAACTATCTTAACGGTAAGGAGCCATCTCATGCAGGAACGCACCTACGCTACCCCAAGTCCGCGCAGCTTCGCCTGTGATCTTGCCACGCTGTGCGCCCCCACGCTGGCAGGGCTCAAACCCGCCAGTCTCTTTCGTTACCAGCCCGCCCCCGGGCAGGATGCCGCTGCTATGGCGGCTGCATGGCATACGGAGCTGTCCCCCCGCGGGGTCACTGTGCAGGTGCTCAAGCAGTGTCCGCGCACAGGGGCTGTCCTTGTCTATGTCTACCGCCCCGCACGGGTGGCAAAGCTGTTGGCCGATGACCGCACGCTGGCATTTCTGGCAGGGGAGGGCTACACCCCCGGCACAGCGGGCGAGCTGCTGGCACAGCTGGCCGAGCGGCTCTGCTGTGAGCAGGATTTCCCGCATGAGATCGGCGTTTTTCTGGGCTATCCGCTGGCGGATGTCATCGGGTTCATCCAAAACCGCGGCAAAAACTTTACCGCGTGCGGCTATTGGAAGGTCTACACTGACCCGACCGCTGCGCAGGCGGAGTTTGACCGCTACAAAAAGTGCGAGCGCATCTACGCCCGCTGCTATTACAACGGCATCCCGATCAGTCGGCTGACCGTAGCCGCCTGACGATGCACCACATATTATCTGAAAAGGAGTCCTTTATCATGAGCAAAATTGCAGTTATTTATTGGAGCGGCACCGGCAACACCGAGGCCATGGCAGATCTGGTTGCCAATGCAGCGGCTGCCGCCGGTGCTTCCGTTGATAAGTTCACCGCGTCCGAGTTCAACACTGCCTCCGCCGGTGATTACACCGGCTTTGCACTGGGCTGCCCCGCCATGGGTGCCGAGCAGCTGGAGGAGAGCGAGTTTGAGCCGATGTATCAGGAGCTGCGCGGCTCGCTGAGCGGCAAGCCCGTTGGGCTGTTCGGCTCCTACGGCTGGGGCGATGGCGAGTGGCTCCGCACCTGGGCCGAGGATGCCGAGGCTGCCGGTGCCCGCATGGTCGTGGAGCCGGTCATGGCCAACGGCTCCCCCGATGGCGATGCCGAGGCCGCCTGCGCTGCCTTGGGTACGGCACTGGCCAACGCCTGATTTTTTACGACATTACCTATCCATCCATAAACAGGAGGGGCAGCGCTGCCCCTCCTCTTTTTGCGCGGTACCCAAAAAGTGCCTGCTTGACAAAGCGGAGATAAGTCAGTATACTCTAAGCCAAATTAGAAAAAACTAACTTGGAGGTTTTACACTATGGCAAATGTTATTATCGTTCTGCTCTTAGCGGCGGCAGTCGGCTACGGCATCTACAGCTTTGTACATCATCTGCGCTGCGGCGGGGGCTGCTGCGGGGAGCATGAGGCTGCCGCCAAAAAAGTGCGGGTGGCCGACCGCGACCGCAGCCACTATCCCCACCGGCTGGTGCTGGGTGTGGACGGCATGACATGCCAGAACTGCCAGCGCCGTGTTGAGAACGCCCTCAACGCGATGCCCGGCACATGGGCTGCCGCCGATCTGGCCGCACAGCAGGTGAGCATCCTGACCAAGGCAGCCCCCGATGAGGCCGCCATTCGTCAGGCGATCCGCGATGCGGGCTACCTGCCCCTGCGCACGACTGTCAAGCAGTAAAGTGCGCCGCGCATTGAAAACTATGCAAAATTGCACGATTTTGGTTAGCAATAACTATCTATTCTTACAAAATGTTACCCTACACTAACTTTGCGGCTTGACATCCGCAGTTAGCGGTGTTAAACTATCCTCGTAAGCGGTTAGAGCGCTCTAACCGCAAGTTTTTTCCCTATGTGTTAGCGTGCGCTAATATGTTGCAGATAGCCAAAAGAGGAGTGTGTGGAATGCCTTTAACAATGTCCAAAGCAGGCGATACCGTCACCATCCAGAAGATCACCGGCAAGGATGAGGTCCGCCAGCATCTGGCCGAGCTCGGCTTTGTCGTGGGCGAGACCGTTACCATCGTCAGCGAAATCAGCGGCAACCTGATCATTCAGGTCAAAGAGGCCCGCATTGCGCTGGACAAGACGCTGGCCATGCGTGTCATCGTTGCGTAACAAAGGCCACCCGCACAATTCCTGCCGCATCAGTGCTTAGAATTGTGCGGTGCCGCCCCATTCAGGAATCTCAGCCGCAGGCTGTTTGATTTATTGTACCATAAGAGGAGGAACGAAGTATGAAGACTCTGAAAGATGCACAGGTCGGCCAGACTGTCACCGTTGCCAAGCTGCACGGCGAGGGTCCTGTCAAGCGCCGTATCATGGACATGGGCCTGACCAAGGGCACCAGCGTCTATGTCCGCAAGGTGGCCCCTCTGGGCGACCCGATGGAGCTGACGGTCCGCAACTATGAGCTCAGCGTCCGCAAGGCAGACGCCGAGATGATCGAGGTTGAGTGATTGCATTTTTAAGAAAGGGGTATAACCAACATGGCAATTAAAATTGCTCTGGCAGGCAACCCGAACTGCGGTAAAACCACCCTGTTCAACAGCCTGACCGGTTCTAACCAGTATGTCGGCAACTGGCCCGGCGTTACCGTTGAGAAGAAGGAGGGCAAGCTCAAGGGTCACAACGATGTCGTGATCCAGGACCTGCCCGGTATCTACTCGCTGTCTCCCTACACGCTGGAGGAGGTCGTTGCCCGCGGCTACCTCGTTAATGAGAAGCCTGATGCCATCCTCAACATTATTGACGGCACCAACATCGAGCGCAACCTTTATCTGACCACCCAGCTTATTGAGCTGGGCATCCCTGTGGTCATGGCCGTCAACATGATCGACCTCGTCCGCAAGAATGGCGACAAGATCGACCTGAAGAAGCTCTCCGCCGAGCTGGGCTGCGAGGCCGTGGAAATCTCCGCCCTGAAGAACGAGGGCAGCGACAAGGCCGCCGAGCTGGCCGTGGCCGCCGCCAAGAAGGGCAAGGCAGGCGAGCTGCCCCACGTCTTTACCGGCAGCGTTGAGCATGCCATCGCCCACATTGAGGAATCCATTCAGGGCAAGGTCGATGACCGTTTCCTGCGCTGGTACGCCGTCAAGCTGTTTGAGCGTGATGACAAGGTGCAGGCCGAGCTGAACCTCAGCAAGGAACTGCTTGACCACATTGATGCCCACATCGCTGACTGCGAGAAGGAAATGGATGATGACGCCGAGAGCATCATCACCAACCAGCGCTATGCTTACATCAACGGTGTTGTTGACAAGGCCGTCAAGAAGAAGCCCCGCACCGAGAACCTGACCGCCTCCGATAAGATCGACCAGATTGTCACGAACCGTATTCTGGCCCTGCCGATCTTCGCAGCCATCATGTGGCTGATGTACGCCATCTCGATGGGTACCTCCGTTGCGGACGGCGGCATCGGCATCGGCACCTTTGCCACCGACTGGACGAACGACGTCCTGTTCGGCGAGATCGTCCCCAACGCCCTCGGCGGCCTGCTGGAGAGCATCGGTGTTGCTGGCTGGCTGTACGGCCTTATCATGGACGGCATCGTTGCCGGTGTCGGCGCGGTTCTGGGCTTCGTTCCCCAGATGCTCGTTCTGTTCTTCCTGCTCTCCATTCTGGAGGATGTCGGCTATATGGCCCGCGTTGCCTTCATTATGGACCGTATCTTCCGCAAGTTCGGCCTTTCCGGCAAGAGCTTCATCCCCATGCTGGTTGGTACCGGCTGCGGCGTTCCCGGTGTTATGGCTTCCCGTACCATCGAGAACGAGCGTGACCGCCGTATGACGATCATGACCACCTGCTTCATTCCCTGCGGCGCTAAGATGCCCATCATCGGCCTGATTGCAGGTGCTCTGTTCGGCGGCAGCAGCTGGGTCGCCACCTCTGCTTACTTCATCGGCTTTGCAGCCATCATCATCTCCGGCATCATCCTGAAAAAGACGAAGTTGTTCGCCGGTGACCCCGCTCCCTTCGTTATGGAGCTGCCCGCTTACCATGTGCCCGCCTGGGGCAACGTCCTGCGCGCCACTTGGGAGCGCGGCTGGTCCTTCATCAAGCGTGCCGGCACCGTCATTCTGGCTGCCACCATCATCCTGTGGTTCCTGCAGGGCTTCGGCTTCGAGAATGGTGCCTTCACGATGGTCGAGGATCAGGACAACTCCATTTTGGCTATCGTGGCCAGCACGATCTCTTGGATCTTTATCCCGCAGGGCTTCGGCAACTGGCGTGCAACTGTCGCGTCCATCTCCGGCCTGATTGCCAAGGAGAATGTTGTCGGTACCTTCGGTGTTCTGTATCACTATGCTGAAGAGCTGTCTGACAACGGCGATGAGATCTGGCCTGAGGTTGCTGCCAGCTTCACCGCCATCTCCGCGTACAGCTTCATGATCTTCAACCTGCTGTGCGCCCCCTGCTTTGCCGCTATGGGCGCCATCAAGCGCGAGATGAACAACGGCAAGTGGACGGCCATCGCCATCGGCTATATGTGCCTGTTTGCCTACTGCGCTTCTCTGGTTGTCTACCAGATCGGCGGCCTGATCACCGGTGAGGTCAGCTTCAACTTCTTCACCATCGTGGCAGTCGCCATCATTGCACTGACGATCTACCTGCTGTTCCGTCCCAACAAGTACGAGGGCGTCAACGAGGTTCAGTTCGACTCCAAAAAGACGGTTTCCTCCCACTAAATTCAGGTATGTCATGCTTCCGGAAAGGAGCGGATCTTTATGATGGAATTTTTAGCGGCCAACTTCAATCTCCCCACGATCATCGTTTCGATCATCGTGTTCGGCGGTACGGGCTGGCTGATGTATCATGAACATAAGACAGGCGGCCTTGGCTGCTGCGATGGCTCCTGCGGGGGCGGCGGCTGCGGTGGTCACGGCGGCTGCACAGGAAACTGTAAATCCTGCGGCGGTACCTGCCACAGCAACTAAACACAATAGTGCCTGAAAAGGGGCGCGGGTCCGTTCGTGGCCTGCGCCCCTTTTTGGCGTAAAGGAGAGAGATGCCATGACCCTGACCGATTCCAACCTGCGGTATCTGCTGGCCATCCACCATCTGGCACAGCAAAACACAGAGGTTTCCCCGCTGGCCCTCGCGCAGGTCATGGGCGTGACCAAGCCCAGCGTGACGAGCATTTTGACCAGCCTGATGAAGCAGGGGGTCGTTGTTCAGCGGCGGTACGGCAAGATCTATATCACCGACCGCGGCGTGCTTTACGCGCGGTATTATGATGAACTGGTCGAAAAAATATTGCAGCATTTTCCGTTGGCAGACATGGGCTTTACCCCCGAGGAATGCCGCAGCGCCGCCATCGCCATGGCAGTAGCGCTGCCTGCGAGGGAGATTGACGAGAAGTGCGAGAGCCTGTACGGGGAGGATTGTAGGGAGGGGTCTTGACCCCCCCGCGGGGCGTCGAGGACGCCGCCCCCTACAGTAGGGGAGAGATTTATCCCTCACTTGCAAACCATCCATTAAAATTCCTCCATCAAATTCTATTGCATACGCGCCATAATTGTGGTAAAGTTAGACTATATGAAGGTATAGATAAGAGGGGGAACTATCATGCAGCTGAATCCGCATTACGCAGAATTGAATGAGAGCTATCTCTTCAGCACCATCGCCCACAAGGTGGCCGACTACCAGAAGGCCCACCCCGATGCCGACATCATCCGTCTGGGCATCGGTGATGTCACGCTGCCGCTGGCCGCATCGGTAACGGAGGCAATGCACCGCGCGGTCGAGGAGCAGGGCCATAAGGACACCTTCCATGGCTACATTCCCAGCGAGCAGGGCTATGAGTTCCTGCGCGATGCCATCCGCAGCTACTATGCTGACCACGGCGTTGCGCTGGATATGTCGGAGATTTTTGTATCTGACGGTGCCAAGAGCGATCTGGGCAATCTGCTCGATTTGTTCAGTCAGGACAACACGATCCTTGTGCCCGACCCGGTCTACCCGGTCTATGTGGACGACAATGTGATGGCCGGCCGCAAAATTCTCTACCTGCCCGCCACGGCAGAAAACCACTTTCTGCCGATGCCGGACGAAGCGCCCCATGCGGACATTGTCTACATCTGCAGCCCCAACAACCCGACCGGCGCGACCTATTCGGTCGAGCAGCTCAAGGCTTGGGTTGCATGGGCCAAGGCCAACGATGCCGTCATCCTGTTTGACGCCGCGTATGAGTGCTTTGTGACTGAAAAGGGTCTGGCCCGCAGCATCTTCGAGGTCGAAGGTGCCAAGGAGGTTGCCATTGAGGTCTGCAGTTTTTCCAAGATCGCGGGCTTTACCGGCACCCGCTGCGGCTACACCATCGTGCCGCAGGCGCTGGCCGGCGGCAAGCTGAACAAGATGTGGCTGCGCCGCCAGACCACCAAATTCAACGGCGTTGCCTATGTTGTGCAGCGCGGTGCCGAGGCCGTCTTTACTGAGGAGGGCATGCGGGAGATCCAGCAGAATCTCGACTACTACCGCGCCAATGCCGCCGTCATTGCGTCCGCGCTGGACGAGGCCGGCATCTGGTACTGCGGCGGCAAGAACAGCCCCTACCTCTGGCTGCGCTGCCCCAACAGAATGGGCAGCTGGGAATTCTTTGACTGGCTGCTGGAAAACGCCCATGTTGTCGGTACCCCCGGCGAGGGCTTCGGCCCCTGCGGCAAGGGATATTTCCGCCTGACTGCGTTCGGCGATGCCGCGCGCACCAAGGAGGCTGCCGCGCGCATCAAAGCCGCGCTGGCAAAACTGTGATCAAGGGAGGATGTCTGCCATGAAACCGAATGAAGAGATCATGGAATTCCTGAAAGAGAATCCCACATTTTACCTTGCCACTGTCGATGGCTATCTGCCCCGCGTGCGTCCCATCGGCTTTGCAATGTGGTACAACGGCCACCTCTGCATTGCTCTGGGCAAGCACAAGGCGGCCTACAAGCAGCTGCTTGACAACACGAACCTCGAGATCTGTGCCACCAACGACCGCGGAGAGTGGCTGCGCGTACAGGGCACAGCCAACTTTGACAACACGCCCGAGGCGCAGGCCGCCGCGTTTCAGGTCATGCCCCAACTGGCTGACCTGTACAACGAGGAAACCGGCAACAAGCTGGGCATCGTCTATCTGGATCATCTGTCCGCCAAGCTCTTCTCCATGTCCGGCACTGTGAAGGAGATTATGAGCTACTGATACTTATAAACCAGAGCAGCCCCGGTATGCACAACGCATACCGGGGCTGCTTTTTGGTGTAGGGAACGGACGCAAGCTCCCTGCTGGTAAGACAGTAAAATCAAATTTCTTGGAACAGGCATGATTTCGGTCATGCCTGTTCCGCTTTTAGCAGCTCATCCACGGGAATATAGCCCACAAGATCGTACTCGATGCACATATTTGTAAATTCAACCGTTTCGGTTCTTGCCATTATGTTAAAACGCCTTCATCAAAAAAGTGAAACGGATTTACCACATTCTCCGCCCCGAACACTTTTATCGCCATTCGATACATGGCTCTTGCGTGGATACGGTCATGCCAGATAAAACGGCGCAGGACTTTACGCAGCGACCAATCCTCACCATAGCTGCCTTTTCTGACGGTATTTTGCAAAAAATCGGGGTTAGATTCAAGCGATTCAAATCCCCGCTTGCGGCATTCGTATATGTTGCCGTCATGATCGGCATCCACAGCAATCTCCGCAAAATAATATGTATTCACATTCTTTGTATGCTCGTACATTTCATTTGCCGTGCGGGGGACTCGTCCGTAAAAGGTCTTGCGTTCCGGTGCGGCGGCTGCGTTCTTATCCGGGATAGATTCGTACAATGCAAGGAAATCCTTTGCTGACTTCAGCGCAAGGGTTTTAAGCGCCTTATATTCTTCTATTGTCAGTTGTGCTTGTTCGCTGTCAAAAAGCACATCGGAATCCGCATCCCGAATTGTAAGCTCGGAGCATTTTTCTCCGACGATCACGATTTCCGCTTTGCCCTCGGCCTCCATGCCCAGCCAGCTGCAATAAGAAGCGATTTCCTGTGGCATCTTTGCCTTTGCGATTTCAAGGCTTTCGCCACGGGTATATGCACCGACAAAATTTGTGGCATAAAGCAAGGTGTCGTTGCCATTATGCTCCCATATGCAGTTAATTATCATAACGCTCCTCCGATCTGAGGTTGCTCCGAAGATCAATACTCGTTGATCGTTTTAAGGTCCTCCTCTGGATTGCTGTCCATATTGAACGTAAAAGACAATAAATTTTCCATGCGATAAACCTCTCACTTGTGTGTATACACATTGTAGCACGGCGATAGCTCGGTTCTCAATAGGCTTTTCAAAAGTCAGCACTTCAAAATGTAACTCTCCTGCGTTCGCAAGCCGATTTGATGGTTTTTATGCTGCCGGACATACTCCGCATTGAAATCCCCACCTATTGGTTTTACCGTTTCGTGGGGGGGGGTACCACGAGAATGGCAACTACTTCACCCGTTTCACTATCCTTGTCTTACAGAGCAGAAAACAGGCGTTTTTCGACCCTTAAACGCACAAAAACAGGCGGCATCCAACCGAAGTTGAATGTCGCCTGTTTTGTCCGATCCTGTTTCGCAGTTGCCGATTTCGTAATTCTCTCAAATTACTGTCTTACCGGCACACGCCTCAGGGAGGCCGTTTGTTACTTTACTTCTCCTGCGCCGCAAACAGCTGCGGAGCGGCCTTGTAGATCAGCACGGCGGCAACAGTCGTCATGATGGTCTCCGGCAGCATGTAGCTGCCGTTGTAGGTCAGGCTGAAGGTCCAAGCGGCCAGACCATCGCTCAGGTTGCCCCAGATCAGAACGCCGGACAGGAAGCTGCACAGGAAGCGGATACCGCACACCGCTGCCGTGCCGACGCCGACACCGACCAGCTTGTTGGCAAACGGCTTGGCAATGGCAGATGCCAGACCCAGCAGGGTAAAGGCCAGCACATAGTCCAGCAGGATCATGCCGACCAGCGGCAGGATGCCGGGTGCCGGGGGTGCGTAGAAGCCCAGCAGCATCTGCAGCAGGCTGTTGACAAAGCCGGTGAAAAGGCCCCACTTCACGCCGTGGCGGAAGGAGATCATGATGAACGGCAGCATGCTGAACAGCGTGATGGAGCCGCCGTTGGGCAGCTCATAGATCTTGATGTTGGCCAGCACCGTGCCGAGGGCGATCATCAGGGCGCACTCGACGAGGGTACGGGTCTTGGAATAGGTTTTGGACATGGTATCCACTCCTCAAAAAAATGTAACACAAAACAGAAAAAGCGCCCGCAGGGTATACCTGCAGGCGCAAAAAGTGTTATGACGGGGGTCAAACTTCCTACGCCGGCATTACCCGGATCAGGTTCAAGGTGACCCAAAACTGCGGTTTGTTTTGATCTCAGCCGAGGATGCCCCCCAGCGCCCCTGTTTTAATGTCCAACCCTTATTATACACAGTATCCGCGGTTTGTCAAGCCAAAGCGGCGCATCCGGCGGACGCGCTGTTTTTACTTGCTGACTTTGATGAGATCTGCGCCCGGCTCGACATCGCCGGAGGCCACGACCTCGACTGCCTTGAAGTCATCGGTGTTGGTCACGACCGTGATGACCACGGCAGGGTGACCGGCAGCTGCGATTTTGCCCAGATCCATCTCCAGCAGCAGATCGCCCTTCTTTACCTTGTCGCCGACCTTGACCTTCGGGCTGAAGCCGTCGCCCTTCATCTCAACGGTATCCACACCGACATGGATCAGGATCTCAACGCCGCCGTCAGCCATAATGCCCAGCGCATGGCCGCTGTCGGGGGCCTGAGTGATCTCGCCGCCGGCCGGGGCAAAGACCTTGCCCTCGCTGGGGTCAATGCCGCAGCAGGTGCCCAGAATACCCTGTGCAAACACCTCATCGGGGATGTTCTCCATCGGTACAAAGGCTCCCTTGGCATCAGCAGCCAGCATCATGGGGAAGGTAGGCTCCGCAGGTGCGGCAGGTGCGGCAGATTTCTTCAGAAAATCAAAAAATCCCATCGTTCATTTTCTCCTTCGTAAGCCCTTTGCGGGCGGTTTCACGGTTCTATTATACCCCCCGCCGTAGCAAAAAGCAAGGCGGGCAGACACTTTTACAGCTGCTCCATCACGGCGCGTATCGCCTGCCAGGTAATGCGCGCGATCTCGGCAGGCGGCGGCTGGAACTGATTTTCCTGCCAGGCTGCAATCGTGCCAAAGCAGCCGTTGACCGCAAAGGAAAGCATATATTTCTGATCCTCGGTCCCGCCGGTGGGGGCAAAGTTGCCCCAGCAGCGCTCGGCGATGAGCCGCTTTACGCTGGAGGTAAACTCCGACTCCCAGCTTTTGCCGTAGAGAGCGGCGCACAGGTCGGGGTTCTCGGTCAAATAGGTAAACAGCGCCACCAGCGCTGTGGGGACATCCTCCTGCGAGATGCTGGGGATCAGGGTATCCATCAGCTCATTCAGCCGCTTCAGCTGGGCGGCCTCCATCTGGTCCATCAGGGCATAAATATCAGTGTAATGAAAGTAGAAGGTACCGCGGCTGATGCCGGCCAGCTCCGTCAATTCACGCACCGTGATCTCACGCAGACTTTTTTGCTGCAGCAGCGTGATCAGCGCCTGATACAGCCGCTGCTTGGTCATGCGCACACTGCGGTTGGCGTCCCCCTTGGCGTTCATTGTATGCACCGCCTTCCTCACGATTTACTACTTTAAGAATAGCCGTTTTTAACACTTATGTCAAGGATTTTTAAACCCTTTGTACTAAAATGTCTGTATTTGTGGACGGTTTTTTATCAAATTCGTGGTTTGCACGCCGGTGCGGTTATGCTACAATAGGGGCGGGGAGTGATACTATGAAAATCGACCGTGCCCGCGCGCAGCGGGCCTTTGCCGACTATGCTGCGCATTACAACACCGCCGACCCGAAGGTAAAGCTCAAGATCGACCACACCTACCGCGTGGCAGCCCTCTGCGGCAGAATCGCCGAAAGTCTTTCGCTGCCGCAGCAGGACATCGACCTTGCATGGCTGAGCGGCATGCTGCACGATGTGGGCCGCTTTGAGCAGCTGCGCCGGTACAACACCTTTATTGATGCGCAGTCGGTCAGCCATGCCGCGCTGAGCGTCTCGGTCCTGTTTGACGAGGGGCATATCCGGGACTATCTCGATGATGCCGACGCCGACACCCTGCTGCGCGCGGCGGTGGAATGGCACAGCGCCTTCCGCCTGCCGGACGGGCTGGATGAACGCACGCAGCGGTTCTGCCAGATCCTGCGGGACGCTGATAAAATCGACATCCTGCGCGTCAATGTCGAGACCCCGATGGAGGAAATTTACAATGTCACCACAGTCCAGCTGCGCCAAAGCCCCGTGACCCCGGCTGTGCTGGACGCCTTTTATGAGCATCATTGCGTACTCCACAGCCTGAAAAAATGGCCCGCGGACAACGCCGTGGGCCATGCATCTCTGGTATTTGAGCTGTGCTATCCCGAAAGCTTGCGGATCGTAGACGAGCAGGGGTGGCTTTGGCGGCTGCTGGCCTTCAAAACCGACAACCCCGACACCGCACGGGCGTTTGAGGGAATCACCGCAGAAATGAAGCGGTGGCTCAGGGCCAACGGCTGTTAAAGTCCCTGCACCAGAATCACTGCGATCAGCACGGGCAGTACATATTTGAAGTAGGGCTTGACCCAGCGCGGCATTTTGGGGCCGTCACCGGTGTTGCACTCGGCCGTGTAGCCGTCAAAGCCCCAGCCCCAGCGGGTGACGCAGAACAAAAGATACACAAGGCTGCCGCCCGGCAGCAGCAGGTTGCTGACGAGGAAATCCTCGAAATCCAGCACGGTTGAGCCGGCACCCAAAGGCTGGATAAAGCTCCAGACATTGTAGCCCAGCGCACAGGGCAGCCCCAGCAGGACGAGCGCCGTCATGCCGATGACGCAGGCCCTGCGGCGGTCCCAGCCAAAGTTTTCGCAGGCGCAGGCGATGAGATTTTCAAACACGGCAATGACCGTGGAAAAGCTTGCAAAGGTCATGAACAGGAAAAACAGCGTACCCCACAGCCGTCCGCCCGCCATATTCGTAAAGACATTGGGCAGCGTGATGAAGATCAGGCTCGGGCCTGCATCGGGCGCAATGCCGAAGGAGAAGCAGGCCGGGAAGATGATCAGCCCCGCGCAGACCGCCACAAAGGTGTCCAGCACGCAGATGCGGGCAGCCTCGCCCGGCAGGGTAAAGCGGCGGTCCATATAGCTGCCGAAGATCTCGATCGCACCGATGCCGAGGCTCAGCGTAAAGAAGGACTGGTTCATTGCCGCCGTGATGACATTGCCAAGGCCCTGCTCGGCAGCGCGCCCTGCATCCGGCAGCAGGTAGAAGGCAAGTCCCTCGCCCGCGCCGGGCAGCGTAAAGCTGTGGACGACCAGCACCAAAATCAGCACCAGCAGGGCGCTCATCATCCATTTGCCGACCTTTTCCAGCCCGCCCTGCAGGCCGCGGCCGCAGACGATGAAGCCCGCCACTGTGATGACAGCCATCCAGAACACCATCTCGGCAGGGTTGGCCAGCATCTCGCCAAAGACGCTGCTCGCCTGCTCGGCGTTCAGTCCGTCAAAGCTGCCGGTCAAAAACCGGACAAAGTAATCAAGCATCCAGCCCGAGACGGTCGTGTAATACATCATCAGCAGCATGCAGCCCGCCATGCAGAACCAGCCGTGGATATGCCACTTACTGCCCTCCGGCTCCAGCGCCTTGTACGCGGCGCGTGCTGCACCGTGGCCCGCCCGGCCGACTGCCAGCTCCATTGTCAGCACCGGCAGCCCCATAAGCACCAGAAAAAGCAGGTAGAACAGCACAAAGATACCGCCGCCGTACTGCCCCGTAACGGTGGGAAACCGCCAGACATTGCCGATGCCGATTGCGCAGCCCGCGCTGACAAGGATGAAGCCTAGGCGCGAGCCGAAGCCCTCGCGTTGTTTTTGGGATTCCATACGATTCCTCTTTTCTTACCAAAAGTAATATCATTATAGCGTATCGCGGCGAAGCTTGCAAGCACGGAATCACAGTGTTATAATTACTGCAACACCTGCAGCGTACATACTAATGGGTAAGGAGTTAAGAATATGCTTCGTTTTGAATGTGACTATGGCGAGGGCGCAGCCCCCGCCGTACTGGACCTTATGCAAAGGACCAATTTTGACCAGACCCCCGGCTATGGGGAGGACGCCTACTGCGCCAAGGCCGCCGCGCAGATCCGCTTGCTCTGCGACGCACCGGACGCTGCCGTGCATTTCTTTGTGGGCGCAACGCAGGCCAATCTGACCGTTATTGCCGCCGCACTGCGGCCGTGGCAGGGTGTGCTGTGCGCTGACACAGGCCACATCCATGTCCATGAGACCGGCTCCATCGAGGCCACCGGCCACAAATGTCTGGCACTGCCATCCAAGGCAGGCAAGATCACCGCGCGCCAGATCCGCAAAGCGGTCGAGGAGCATCGCGCCAACGCCAGCCATGAGCATGAGGTTCAGCCCGGCATGGTCTACCTCTCCAACCCGACCGAGGTCGGCACCCTTTATACAAAGGAGGAGCTGACCGCCATTTCCGCCGCCTGCTATGAGCTGGGCCTTTACCTGTTTGTGGACGGTGCCCGCATGGCCTACGGCCTGACCAGCCCCGCCAACGACCTGACGCTGCAGGACTATGCGGCGCTCTGTGATGTGTTCTATCTGGGCGGCACCAAGTGCGGCGCACTCTTCGGCGAGGCAGTCGTCATCACCAACGATGAGTTGAAGGGTGATTTCCGCTACTGCATCAAGCAGCACGGCGGCATGCTGGCCAAAGGCCGCCTGCTGGGGGAGCAGTTCCTTGCCCTGCTGGACGGCGAGGACGGCAGCGGCAGCAGCCTGTATTTCACGATGGCTAAAAAGGCAGACGAGCAGGCGCTGCGCATCCGCGCCGCCTTCGAGGAAAAGGGCTGTGGTCTGCTGCACGATTCACAGACGAACCAGCAGTTCTTTGTCCTGCCCGATGCATGGTACGAAAAGCTGGCTGAGGGCTATGCCATGACCCACATGGGCAAGCCCGACAAGCACCACACCGCCGTGCGCATCTGCACCAGCTGGGCCACGCAGGACGCGGCTGTAGAGCAGCTTATCGCCGATGTAAAGGCCCTGTAAGCGTCCTTTTTCAGTACCCACGCAGCAAAAAATCCCGCATCGCAAGGATGCGGGATTTTTTGCTGCCGATTAAAGCGGCAGCCGTGTTATACAATCACTTCTGCACGCGCTTGTCGCATCGGATAGCCAGCTTGGTGCCGATGGTCTGCAAAATCTGCACCAGCACGACCAGCAGGGCCGTTGCAAAGAACTCCAGCACAACATTAAAGCGGTAATAGCCGTAGTTGATGGCAATCTTGCCCAGACCGCCGCCGCCGATGATGCCGGCCATAGCGCCGTAGCCCATGATGGTGGTCGCTGCGATCGTCACATTCGCCACAAGGCTCGGCATACTCTCGGGGACCATGACCTTCGTGATGATCTGCAGCGGCGTTGCGCCCATGCTCTGGGCGGCCTCGATCACGCCGCCGTCCACCTCGCGCATGCTTGTCTCGACCAGACGGGACACAAAGGGGAAGGATGCGATGACCAGCGGCACAATGGAGGCCACCGTGCCGATGGAGGTGCCCACAATGGCGCGGGACAGCGGAATGACAATGATCATCAAAATCAGGAAGGGCACACTGCGCAGCAGGTTCACAAGGCCGTTGAGCAGCGCCATCAGCCAGCGGGGCAGGGGACGCACGCCGCCCTGCTCACCGGTGACAAGGCAGACCCCCAGCGGCAGGCCGATGACCAGCGCCAGCAGAGTCGCAACTACGGTGGACCAGATGGTCTCCCAGGTTTCAAACGGAATGGTGGGCAGGATCTGCATGAATGTCTGCCAGTCCTTGCCTGCAAAAAACTCTGCCATCAGCCGTTCACCTCCTCATAGGTAATGCCGGGATAGTTCTTGATGTAGTCGAGCGCTGCGGCCGCCTTATCATCGTCAGGCAGGGCCAGCAGCATGGTGCCCAGCGTCTGGCCGTTCACGATGCGGGTATCCGCCGCCATGATGGACACCAGCGCGCCGCACTCAATGGCAAGGCTTGCGACCAGCGGCTTATCGGTGGTCTGGGTGCCGCCGAACGCCACGCGCACCAGTTTGTGGCCGGGCAGCGGCTCCGCCTGGGGTGCACCGGCAGGGTAGACGAGCCGCCGTGCCGCCTTGGAGGTGGGGTGGCTGAAGATGGCCTGCACCTCGCCCTCCTCCACGACCGTGCCGTTGTCCAGAATGGCCACGCGGTTGCAGACCTCCTCGACCACGCTCATCTGGTGGGTGATGATAACGACCGTGATGCCCAGCTCACGGTTGATCTTCTGGATCAGCTGCAGGATGGCGTGGGTCGTGTTGGGGTCGAGTGCGCTGGTTGCCTCATCGCAGAGCAGCACCTTCGGGTCGGTTGCCAGCGCGCGGGCGATGGCGATGCGCTGCTTCTGCCCGCCGGACAGCTGCGCCGGGTAGGCGTCCGCCTTATCGGGCAGGCCTACCAGCTCCAGCAGCTCGCGGGCGCGGGCCTCGGCCTTGTCCCGGGGGACCTTGGCCAGCTCCATCGGGAACATGATGTTGCGCAGGCAGGTGCGCTGCATCAGCAGATTGAACTGCTGAAAAATCATTGTGATCTCGCGGCGGGCCGCGCGCAGGTCGGCTGCATTCAACTCCTGCATCTGCTTGCCGTTGACGATGACCTTGCCCTCATCGGGGCGCTCCAGCATGTTGATGCAGCGTACCAGCGTGGACTTGCCGGCGCCCGACATGCCGATAATGCCGTAGACATCCCCGTCCTGAATCGTCAGGTTGATGTCGTTCAGTGCAATGACCGTGCCGCCCTGCGTGGCAAAGCGTTTGGTCAGGTGTTGCAATTCGATCATGGGTTTTCTCCCTCATTTACAAAGATAGCGAATGAGCGCAAAAACTCATTCGCTATTGATTGTACTCTATATTTCGGCAGGTTGCAAGGGTTTTCTTTGCGGCTGCCGGTGAGCGGATTCTATATCCGCCCGTGCCCGTTCACGGCTGTACGAGGCATTTTCTTAGAAGATGGGCACGACCGCGCCGTCATAGGTGCTGTTGATGTACTCCTTGACCTTATCGCTGGTCAGGGCGGCGTACAGGGTCTGAATGGCGGGCTCGTTCTCGTTGCCCTCCTTCACGACCAGCACATTGGCGTAGGTCTGGGCAGCCTCAGAGGATGCATCCTCGGTGGCAAGGGCGTCCTTACCAACGGAGAAGCCAGCCTCCATCGCGTAGTTGCCGTTGATAACGGCGAAATCAACATCCTGCACGGTGCGGGGCAGCTGTGCAGCCTCGATTTCCTGAATCTTCAGGTTATGGGGGTTCTCGGTGATGTCGTTGATGGTCGCGGTCAGACCGGCACCGTCACGCACGGTGATCAGGCCCTGCGCGGCCAGCAGCTGCAGGGCGCGGGCCTCGTTGGTGGTGTCGTTGGGCACGGCGATGGTCGCACCGTCTGCGATAGCGGCAAGGTCATCACTCTTGCCCGGATAGATGCCGAACGGCTCATAGTGGACAGCGCCGACGCTGACCAGATGGGTGCCGTTCTCCTCGTTAAAGCTGTCAAGGTAGGGGGTGTGCTGGAAGTAGTTGGCATCGACCTCGCCGCTCTCGGTGACGAGGTTGGGCTGCACATAGTCGCTGAACTCAACGACCTGCAGGTCGATGCCCTGCTCGGCCAGAACCTCCTTGGCCACATTCAGGATCTCGGCGTGGGGCGTGGGGGAGGCGGCGACCTTCAGGGTCGTGCCGGCCAGCTCGCTGGTTTCGGCGGTGGACTCCGCAGCGCTGGAAGCAGTGCTTTCAGCGGGGGCGGCCTCGGAGGTGGAGGCGGAGGAGCCGCAGGCGGCGAGGCTCAGGGCCAGAGTAGCGGCAAGCGTTGCAGAAATGAGTTTTTTCATGGTATATTCTCCTTTATAATTGTCAGGTGTGTTGTTGATTGAATGTGTGTTCCCTCTATTTTCAACACATTCGCACACCGGGCTGCTTGTAAATGGGGCCTCTTGTCATGGTTACAAACTTCCTTTCCAAACAAAAGCGGGATGTCGGCTTTTACCCCGGCATCCCGCTGCAAGTTTTCATTACGCGCTGTATTTTGCGCACAAGAAAGCTGGCACAGGCTGCCGGAGCAACATGCACATGCACATCATCATCATACCGGAACGATAAGCCGTCATTGGTCTGTACCCCTTTCTCTCGTGATTGGTCAGCGGTCATTTGCTTTCCATGGCTCACAGTATACGCCTGTGAACCGGTTCTGTCAACACCTTCTTGCATAAAAATGCATATTTCGTCATTTTGTATATATCCTACTGTGTTAGTAGGTAGTAGACTTGCAAAATTCCCAGTATTATGCTATGATTAGTCTTACTAATTCCGATAAAGGGAGCATCACCATGAAATTTTCGACCCGCGACCGTTATGCCTTGCGCCTGATGGTGGAGCTGGCCAACCACCCCAATGACCTGATCCCGCTGAAGGATATCAGCGACAAGCAGCGCATCAGCTTAAAATATCTGGAGCAGATCGTCACCCCGCTGGCAAAATCCGGCCTTGTTTCCAGCGTGCGCGGCGCACAGGGCGGCTACCGTCTGGCCCGCCCGGCTGCACAGATCACCTCCGGCGAGATCCTGCGCGCCGTAGAAGGGGAGCTGACGGCCATTCCGTGTCTGGCTTCCTCGGTGGATTGCCCCCACCGCGGCCAGTGCCACACGCTGGATTTCTGGTCCGGCCTGAACGATTTGATCAACAAATATGTGGACGGCATTACGCTTGAACAGCTGCGCACCATGCCGGAGGTGCCGGAGATAGGGGAAAGCTGCGAGTAAGGCCTTGCACGGGCGGCAGAGCCGCCCGAAAAAGGCTCCCCATCAGGGGAGCTGGCCGAGCTTGCGAGGCCTGAGGGGTTCGGCCGCCTTACCATTGCCACTGCGTCACCTCTTTAGAAAAGGAGTCCACCATGGCCCAATCCAAGGAAATGATTTCCCGTGCCCGTCAGCTCCGCCATGACATGACCAAAGAAGAACGGCATCTGTGGTACGATTTTCTGCGCACCTATGTCCCAAGGTTCACACGCCAAAAAATCGTAGAGCCCTACATTCTGGACTTTTATTGCTGTGCCGCTGGATTAGCTGTTGAATTGGACGGCGGCCAGCACTATGAGGATGCGGGCAAGGTCTACGACGAACGCCGCACCGCCTATTTGCAGCAGCAGGGGATACAGGTGCTGCGATTTTCCAATTTAGATGTAATACGGAATTTTGATGGGGTGTGCTTTGAGATTGATGCAATCGTCAGGGAGCTGCTTGCCCGGAAAAGCGGTGCTCCCGCAAGCTCGCAAACCCTTCAGGCCTTGCTTACGCGCGGCCAGCTCCCCTGATGGGGAGCCTTTTTTCGGGCTTCGCCCGCACCCAATAAAACCCCGCCCCGCCTGTCAAAATCAACAGGCGGGGCGGGGTTTTATTGCTTATTGCGTTATTTCAATCACAGATTAAAATACCGCTTGGCATTATAATAGCTGATGCCCTCAACGATCTTCTGCAGTGTCTTCTCATCGTTGGGATACTGGCCGTTCTCGACCCAGTTGCCGATCAGGTTGCACATCAGGCGGCGGAACAGCTCATGGCGGGTGTAGCTCAGGAAGCTGCGGCTGTCGGTCAGCATGCCGATAAAGTTGCCCAGCAGGCCCAGACGCGCCAGCGTCTTCATCTGCTGATACATGCCGTCGTCCGTGTCGCAGAACCACCAAGCAGAGCCAAGCTGGATCTTGCCGGGGATCTCGTCATCCTGGAACGCACCCAGAATGGTGCCCAGCATGTCGAAGTCGGCGGGGTTCAGGCTGTACAGGATGACCTTCGGGCAGGCGTCCTCTTTGGTCAGTGCGCTCAGCAGGCTGCTGATGGTAGCGCTGCAATCGGTCACGGCGATCATATCAAAGCCGGTGTCGGGGCCGAGCTTGCGATACATCTTGTCGTTGACATTGCGCAGGCAGCTGTAGTGCATCTGCATAACGACATTGTGCTTCTTGTACAGGGCACCCAGCTTCAGCAGCAGGTAGGTGGTGTACTCGTCGCCTTCCTGCTTGGTCAGGGTCTCACCGGCCATGGCCTTCTTGAAGGCAGCAGTCGCCTTCTCAGCGTTCGTTTCGGCGAAGGGGATGTAGTCCAGACCGTGGTCAGAAGCGCGGCAGCCCATCTCGACGAAGAACTCCAGGCGTTCTTCCAGCGCACTGACAACGCAATTTGCGCAGGCAAACTTGCGGCCCACAACTTCCTCCAGCTTATGGATATAATCGGCGAAGCCCTCCTTGCGGATGTTCAGGGCCTTGTCGGGGCGGAAGGAGGGAGCAACCACGACCTTGATGGTCGGGTCTTCCTTGATCTTCTTGTGCCACTCCAGAGAGTCGATGGGGTCATCGGTGGTGCCGACCATCGCAACATTGCTCTGCTCGATCAGGCCGCGGACGGTCAGCTTCGGGTCATGCTGCAGCTTGTCGTTGCAGAGGTTCCAGACCTCCTCGGCCGTCTCACCGTTCAGCACGCCCTCATAGCCGAAGTACTTCTTCAGCTCAAGATGGCACCAAGTATACATCGGGTTGCCGATGGCCATCTCCAAGCTCTCGGCAAACTTCTGGAAGCGCTCACGGTCAGGCTTGTCGCCGGTGATGTACTCCTCGGGCACACCGTTGGAGCGCATCACACGCCACTTATAATGATCGCCGAAGTAGTAGTCGCTGCCGTCGGCCAGCACCTGATGGCCGCCCAGCCAAACCTGCGCGATGTTCTCAAAGCGGCGGTCCTCGTAGATCTCCTGCGGGGGAATATGGCAGTGGTAATCCACGATGGGCAGCTTGGCCGAATAGTCGTGGTACAGATGCTGCGCAGTGGGGGTCTCAAGCAAAAAGTCCTTGTCCATAAACGCTTTCATGTATAGACGCTCCTTTGTAATGGATGAAATCGGATGCAGCCGCCGAGGCCCGATAGCACAAACCTTGCGCATCTCAAATGCCCCAAAACGGCATACTCTGTTACTATTATACATAACAAAAACTGCTTGCACAAGTTGCAAAAATTGCTTGATACCCCAAATTATAGCCAAAAAACTATAAACAATGTTGTGCAACTTGTGGAAAGCAAAAAACAGCGCAATATATGTGCGCTGTTTTTTTATTGCATCTTGACGAAATCGGGCAAAGAAAATACAATGTTAGGTAACAAGGCGTACCGCAGCACCCCTGCCGCAGTACCAGAATGGTTTATGATTATAAGGAGAAAGCGTATATGGAAACCTTGAATTATGATGTTCTTGCGAAATCCGGTTATAACGGCTACATTCTGAAAAACGCCCCCGAAAAGGTCCTGCAGTTCGGCGAAGGCAACTTCCTCCGCGCATTTGTTGACTATTGGTTCGACCTTGCCAACGAGAAGGCTGACTGGAACGGCAAGTGCGTTCTGGTCCAGCCCATCGCCCCGGGTCTGGCCAAGATGATCAACGAGCAGGAGGGTCTGTACACCCTCTACCTGCGCGGCAGTGAAAACGGCCAGAAGGTCGATGACAAGCGCGTCATTTCCAGTGTTTCCCGCTGCCTGAACCCGTATGAGGAGGAGGGCTTCCGCCAGATGATGGAGGTTGCCGCCAGCGACGATCTTGAGATCATCGTTTCCAACACCACCGAGGCCGGCATCGTCTACGACCCGGCCTGCAAGCTGGAGGATGTTCCCGCATCCAGCTTCCCCGGCAAGCTGACTCAGGTGCTGTACCGCCGCTATAAGGCCGGCAAGAAGGGCATCATCATGCTCGCCTGCGAGCTGATTGACAACAACGGCAAGGAGCTGCTCAAGTGCGTCAACCAGTACATCGAGCAGTGGGGCCTTGAGGACGGCTTCAAGAAGTATGTCAACGAGGACTGCACCTTCTGCGGCTCTCTGGTTGACCGCATCGTCCCCGGCCGCATCCGCGACCCGAAGGAGGTTGCCGAGCTGGAGGAAAAGCACGGCTACGCCGACCCGCTGCTTGATGTCGGCGAGGTCTTTGGCGTCTGGGTCATCGAGGGCGATACCAAGCTGAACGATGTGCTGCCCTTCCGCAAGGCAGGCCTTGAGGACCATGTCTTTGTCACCCCTGACATGAGCCCGTACAAGAAGCGCAAGGTCCGCATCCTGAACGGCGCCCACACCGGCTTTGTGCTGGGTGCCTACCTCGCCGGCTTCGACATCGTGCGCGACTGCATGCATGACGAAACCGTTCTGGGCTACATGAACAAGATGCTGCTGCAGGAGGTCGTGCCAATCCTGCCGCTGGATCAGGACGACTGCAAGAAGTTTGCCGCCGCCGTGGAGGATCGCTTCAACAACCCGTTCGTCAACCATGAGCTGATGAGCATCTCTCTGAACTCCACCTCCAAGTGGCGCGCCCGCAACATGCCCTCCTTCCTTGAGTATGTCGAGAAGAACGGCAAGCTGCCCACCTGCCTGACCATGAGCTTTGCCGCATACATTGCCTTCTACAGCAATGATGTGCAGGAGCTGACCGACAAGGGTCTGGTCTGCAAGCGTGCCAAGGGCAACGAGTACACCGTCTCCGATGACCGCTGGGTTCTCGAGTTCTACAATGCGCACAAGAACGACAGCATCCCCGCGCTGGTCCATGCCGTCATGTCCAACGAGCAGATGTGGGGTCAGGATCTGACCAAGGTTCCCGGCTTTGAGGAGGCCACCGTCAAAAATCTGACCAACATCCGCGAGAATGGCGCGCTGGCCGCTTACAAGAGCTGCCTGTAAGCCCATAAAGGCTTCTCCCCGAGGGACTGCGCCCGCAGGCGCGTGTCGGAGCGCAACCGCCGAAGGCGGCTCTTAGCGCGTAGACTGAAGCTGTCACCGAAGGTGACTGATGAGGGACGCGTTTGCCATTGCTGCCCGCAAACGGGTTGCCGCCGTAACGCTGCCCCTCATCCGGCCGCGCGCCGCGCGGCCACCTTCCCCCAAGGGGGAAGGCTTAAAACGTACCCCATTGGGGCCGGAGGATGCCCTCCGGCCCCGCTTTTATTATTAGTAAGGAGGCATCTTATGCCCATTGCCATTAAGATCAACCCCGCCGATAATGTAGTCGTTGCCCTGCACCCCATCGCCAAGGGCACCGCTGTTTCCGTTGACAACACCACCGTCACTGCTGTTGAGGATATTCCTCAGGGCCACAAGATGGCCATTACCGCCATCAAGGCGGGGGAGAATGTCATCAAGTACGGTTTTCCCATCGGCCATGCCACGGCAGACGCCGTGCCCGGCACCTGGATGCACACCCACAACATCAAGACCAACCTTTCCGGTGAGATCGAGTACAGCTACCATCCCGATGTCCACCCGCTGACCCCCGCCCCCGCCGAGACCTTTATGGGCTACCGCCGCAAGGACGGCCGCGCCGCCATCCGCAACGAGATCTGGATCATCCCCACGGTCGGCTGCGTCAATGACTGCGCCAAGGCGCTCGTGCGCGACAATCAGGATCTCGTCACCGGCAGTATTGACGGCCTGTACACCTTTACCCATCCGTTCGGCTGCTCCCAGACCGGCCATGACCACGCGCAGACCCGCAAGCTGCTGGCCGCGCTGACCCGCCACCCCAACGCCGGTGCCGTGCTGGTGCTGTCTCTGGGCTGCGAGAACCTGACCCATGACCAGTTTCTGGCTGAGCTGGGCGAGTACGACCACGACCGCGTCAAGTTCCTGACCTGTCAGGATGTCGAGGATGAGCTGGCAGCAGGCCGCGAGATTTTGAAGGAGCTGGCCGCCTACGCCGGGCAGTTCCAGCGCGAGGCGATCCCCGCAAGCGAGCTGGTCATCGGCATGAAGTGCGGCGGCTCGGACGGCCTGTCCGGCATCACCGCCAACCCGACCATCGGCCGTTTCAGCGATATGCTGTGCGCCCGCGGCGGCTCCACCGTGCTGACCGAGGTCCCCGAGATGTTCGGCGCCGAGGGCTTCCTGATGGACCGCTGCCAGAATGAGCAGGTGTTTGAGAAGGCCGTCAAGATGATCAACGGCTTCAAGGAATATTTCATCAGCCACAATGAGGTCGTCTACGACAACCCCAGCCCGGGCAACAAGCAGGGCGGCATCACCACACTGGAGGATAAATCCTGCGGCTGCGTGCAGAAGGGCGGCTCTGCGCCGATCATGGATGTCATCGACTACGGCGAGCCTGTCACCACCAAGGGCCTGAACATGCTGTACGGCCCCGGCAACGATCTGGTCAGTGCCACCGCGCTGACGGCAGCCGGTGCCCACATGGTACTGTTCAGCACCGGCCGCGGCACGCCGTTCGGCGCACCGGCCCCAACGCTGAAGATTGCCACCAACAGCCAGCTGGCTGCCAAGAAAAAGACCTGGATCGACTTCAACGCCGGTGTGGTCGCGGATGGTGAGCGCACGCTGGACGAGGCCGGCGCCGACCTGTACCGGCTGGTGCTGGATGTTGCCTCCGGCAAGCAGACCTGTGCCGAGAAGAAGGGCTTCCGCGAGATCTCGATTTTTAAGGATGGCGTTGTATTGTAAGCCTGTTTGTGGTATAATTAAACACGAAAAAACCACTACGCTGTAGGGGCCGGGCATGCCCGGCCCGCAACTTACCCGCAATCGGGTGCTTTCCACAAAGTTGCGGGCCGCACATGTGCGGCCCCTACATGCATACAAAGGAGAGCCTTATCATGTCTACTCTGACTACCGGCACCTATGAAAAATACGGTGCTTCCTACAAGACCCTGACCCTGACCGATGGAGAGTACGCCTTTACCGTCACCCCCGAAAAGGGCGGCATGGCCACCTCCTTCACCAAAAACGGCGAGGAATACCTCTGGCTGCGCGACAAGAATTTTGAATCCACCGACCGCCCCCGCTGCGGCATCCCCATTCTGTTCCCCAACTGCGGCAAGCCCGACGATGGCGTACATCACTTCGGCGGCGCGGCCTATCCCATCGAGGTCCACGGTCTGGCCGACTTACTTCCCTGGCAGGTCAAGACTGCCGACGATTCCGCCATTGAGCTGACCCTGACGCCCAACGGCCTGACTAAGTTCGTCTACCCGTTCGACTTTGCGCTGACGATGCGCTATACCCTTTGCGGCAGCACTGCCACGCTGGCGCTGACCGTTGCCAACACCGGTGACAAGGCGCTGCCGTTCAGCGTTGGTTTCCACCCTTACTTTGGCGTGACCAAGCTCGACAATGTCTCCTTTGCCATTGACGCCGCCACCTGCAGCGAGAGTGCCAAGGGCGAGCAGCCCGCCGCGCCCAAGACGATCACGCTGACCCGCAAGGAGGGCAGCGCCGACTCCATCCGCCTGCTGACCGGCGTCAAGAGCCCGATGCAGCTGACCGATGCCGGCAACGGCCACAAGGTCACGGTTGCTTTTGACGAGAGCGTTTTCTCCAACGGCGTGCTCTGGCAGCAGGACGCCGAAAGCTTCGTCTGCATGGAGCCTTGGAACGGCTGGGCAAACTCCGTCAATGAGGACGGTCGCCATGAAGAATTGAACCCCGGAGAAAGCAAAGAATTCAAGTGGAGCGTGACCATCGGGTAAAGCCTCCTTTGCGGGTCGTTTTGTGGGGAGGGGTCTTGACCCCTCCGCGGCGGCCCGGGAGATTCCCGCAAGCGTCCGTTTACCATACACTGCCGGGCCGGGCATGCCCGGCCCCTACCGTGCAACATAAAAAGGACATCCGCCCTTTTACGAGCGGATGTCCTTTTTATTGTTTGAAAGCTTCTTTGTTTACTTTCTTCTCGAAGAAAATAAATCAGCCCGGCTGCTTGCCGATGTAGGCGAGGATGCCGCCGTCAACATAGAGGATCAGGCCGTTGACGAAGTCGGAAGCCTCGGAGGCGAGGAACACAGCGGGGCCGCCCAGATCCTCGGCCTCGCCCCAGCGCTCAGCGGGGGTTTTGGCAACGATGAACTGGTCGAACGGATGACGGCTGCCATCGGGCTGGATCTCGC
>ERZ840517.315-NODE-315-length-67650-cov-4.060789_pt1 | contig 67650 bp, 54 predicted proteins | sample MGYA00519876_ERZ840517 | MGnify/ENA primary metagenome ERZ840517 (study PRJEB31850, sample SAMEA3708882) | human gut metagenome | biome: human gut; feature: human-associated habitat; material: faeces | place: China | collected 2014 ... | reverse complement strand
GTTGAACGAGGTCTTCAGGGACGATCCGCGGTGACCGGAGGTGCCGAAGATGACACGCTGCTCGGGGACTTCGGGATCGGGGGCGAGGTCATAGTACTTGCCGATAACCTCATCGACATTAATCAGATCTGCTGGGGTGGCGGGCTGACCCGCATTGTTTGCTACCATGTTCCCTATTCTGCCACGTTTTTCGCCACTTTGGGTACTCTTATGTTAAGAGTTGTCAACTTTTGTGCGAATCGTGTGCCGGTTGTCTAGCGCTTGGTCATTTCCTTCTCGATTTCCTCCAGCGACTTGCCCTTGGTCTCGGGCACCAAGCGCAGCACGAACGGGATGGACAGGGCCGAGAACACGCCGAAAATCGCGAACGGGCCGCCCACATTGTTGCCGAACGCATCGAGCAGCACGAGGAAGAACTGGGAGACGATGAAGTTGCCCAGCCAGTTCGCCGCCGAGCCGAAGGATGAGCCGATGCCGCGCACGCTCAGCGGGAAGATCTCGCCGATAAGCACCCATGCGATCGGGCCCCACGAGACCGCAAAGCCGAGGATATAGAAAGCGATGAGAATCATCGTCGGCACTGCCAGCACGGCCACGTCGCCCACGAAGTTCATCACGGCGAGCACCGCGAGCGAAACGGTCATCACGATGGAACCGAAGATCAGCATGCCCTTGCGCGGGAAACGATCCATGATAAGCGTGGCCACGATGGTGCTCACGAAGTTCACCACGCCGATGCCCACCGACACCCAGATCGCGTCGCCTTCAGGGAAGCCGAAGCCCTTGATGAACACCTGCGGCAGGAAGTAGATCACCGAGTTGATGCCCACGAGCTGCTGGAACAGCATGATACCGATGGCGGCCACCAGCGCCGGACGAGCGATACGGAACAGTTCGCGCACACCACCCTTGGTGTCCTGTGCGGCCACGGCCTTGATTTCGTCCAGCTCAATCTGCACCTGGGTCTGATCCACGTCCTTGCGAATCAGCGTAAGCACTTTGAAGGCGTTGCGGGTGTCGCCCTTGTTCACCAGATAACGCGGGGATTCGGGCAGCAACAGGCCGCCGAGCAGCAACAAGGCGGCCGGCACCAGCGCCGAACCGAGCATCCAGCGCCAGTCGCGGATGCCGAAGAGGTTGTGGTTCAGGAATCCGAGGTTGGAGGCGTAGGCCAGCAGAATGCCGAAGGTGACCATGAGCTGGAACAGCGTGGACAGTGAGCCGCGACGCTCCTTCGGCGCCAGTTCGGCCAAGTACGCCGGGGTCAGGGCGGAGGCCGCGCCGACGGCGAGACCCAGGATGATGCGGGCGCACACCATCATCGCGAATCCGGTGGAGGAGGCGCACAGGCCTGAGCCGAGCAGGAACAGCAGCGCGGAGACGATGAGCAGCTTCTTGCGGCCGAACCGGTCAGACAGTGCGCCGATCGACAGCGCGCCTGCGCACGAGCCGATCAGCACCGAGGAGGTGATGAAACCGGTCTGAGAGACGCTCAGGCCGAAGTCCGATTCGATAAGCGGGGAGGCGCCGGAGATGATGCCGGTGTCGAAACCGAACAGCATGCCGCCGAGCGCGCCGAAGGTGAAGATGAATGCGCTGTTGAGCGGGAAGCGCGTGGAGAAGCCGTGCGATTCGGCGGCTTCGAGGTCCTCGATTGCGTTGGCTGCCGCGTTTGTGGCCGCGCCCGCCACTCCGGCCACGCCGGTTTCGATGGTTTCGATTGCGGTGGCCGCCGCCCCGGTTGCGCTGGTTTCCTGCGCCGCGGATGCCGTCTGTTTCGATACGGGTGATGCCGTTGTCGTCGTCATTGCCTTGTCCTTTCGCCGTTGACGGACCGCGCCTGTTGCGTGGCCCCTCTGCCGCGTGCAAGGTCAGGCTTCGATTGTCTGAAGTCGCCCGAAAACAAAAAAAGACCTGGAACAACGTGGAATTCGCATATTACGATACGCAAATTCCACGTCGCTCCAGGTCTTGCCTCGTTTTGAGTAACAACCCTGCTACGCAACGTGTGTGAAAGATAGAATACGACTTCCGCAGTCGCGACACTCCGAATAGGCGGCAAAAAACGATGATTTTTGACAACGATTGCAGGATTCTGCATGGTGGAATGATGTCGGAATGGGCGCTGCGGCAAATACGGAGAACGGGTGTGGCGAAGCATCATCGCGGAACATTATGGCGGGACACCATCGCGGAGCACCGTAGCGCATAGTTGCCGTTTCGCGATGCTTTGCCGGCATTGCCGTGCTTTTGGGGCACCCAGCGCCGATAATGGAACACAGTGGCATACGGCAGCAAGGAGGAACCGTGGCGAACGCATCGAACGCAACGCCTGCAGTGATTGCGGCGCGCATCGTCGATGCCGTCGGCGGCCCCGCGAACATTACCAGCCTGACCCATTGCGCCACGCGACTGCACTTCGAACTGGCCGATGCCGGCCATGTCAACCAGCACGGTCTTGAATCCATCCCCGGAGTCCTCGGTGCATTCCCGCGAGCCGGCAATCGTTATCAGGTCATCATCGGCGGAGCGGTCGCCTCGGTGTACGAGCAGATCGTTCGGCTGCGGACGGCGCGATTGATGCCGGCAGCGCAATTGCCATCGGCAGTGATGCAGTCAGCGTCGCAGTCAACGCAACCCACTCAGTCAATGCAGCCCACTCAGCCAGCGCAGCCCGCGCAGTCAGCGCAATCCACACAGCCCACGCAACCCGCGCAGTCCGCGCCGTACCTTTCCGACGATGCCGCACCATCGCGCGATACTGCCACCGACGCCGAACAAAGTTGCGGCCCATCCAATACATCCCGTCACTTCACGCCTCGTACCGTCCGCGAGTGGGGCAGTGCCGCCCGTGCCCGGGCTGCCGCGTTTTTCGACTACCTGTCCGACTCGTTCCGCCCGATTCTGGGCGTGCTACTCGGTGCCTCGCTGGTCATCGCCATCGTCAACGTGATCGTTGCACTCGGCATTGTGCCTGATGGCGAGACGTCCACCGGTTGGATACTACTCAAGGCGATTTGGGAGGGTGTGTTCACCGTTCTGCCGATTATGATCGCTTACAATGCGGCCAAGAAACTGGACGTCGACCCCTGGCTCGGCGGTGCGATTATGGCCGCGCTTATGACCCCGCAGCTTACTGGCGTGATGTCCGGAATGTCCGGGACGTCCGTATCCAGCGCTCTCTCCGGGGAGATTCAATGCTCGGCCACCGCCACATTCGGCACCGAAACCTGCACCGTGTCGGCGTTCGGCATACCGATTCAACTCAACGACTACAGTGGCAACATCTTCGTACCATTGCTCATGGCCGCCGTGCTCGCCGTGGTCTACCGCGGGCTGAAGCGCGTCATTCCCGACAGCGTACAGCTGGTGTTCGTGCCATTCCTCTCACTGGTCGTCGTTTTTGCGCTCACCATACTGGTTATCGGGCCTCTGGGAATATGGCTCGGCAGCGGGCTGGGAGCGGCCACAGCATGGCTTAACGCGCACGTGCCATTCCTGTTCGCGCTCATCATCCCGATGCTCTACCCGTTTCTCGTGCCGCTCGGTCTGCACTGGCCGTTGAACGCCCTGATACTGATGAACATTCAGACGCTCGGCTACGACTTCGTCCAAGGTCCGATGGGTGTATGGAACTTCGCCTGCTTCGGTGCCACCGCCGGCGTACTCGTGCTGGCCGTACGCGGCAAGGATTCGGCCATGCGGCAGACCGCGGTGGGGGCGTTGCTCGCGGGATTGCTGGGTGGCGTTTCGGAACTGAGCCTGTACGGCATCCATCTGCATCACCGCCGCGTCTACCGCTGGCTGCTCGCCGGCTGCGCGGCCGGCGGAGTGACCAGCGCGGTGTTCGGCTGGCTGTTCCCGTCCGTGCTGCCATCCGGCCAGATGGTCCGGGGCGTTACGACTACGGCATTCGCCTTCTCCTCGTTGCTGACGATTCCGGTGTTCGATCGGATGTGGGTGTACGCGCTGTCCATCGCCGTTGCGTTTGTAATGGCGATGGTGTTGACGGTGTTGTTCGGGTACCGCACGCCGTCGCGCGCCACCAAGACGCAGATGGTCTCGGCAGACGAGAACGCACGCCCGCAGGATATGGCGAGGGGGATTGACACGACCGTGTCGGATGTGGAGTCTGCGGAAGATTCTCCATCGCGGGCTGCCCCTGATCGGGCTCTTGACTCCAACGCCATCTTGTCGCCGGTCGCCGGCCGGCTGGTGAATCTGGAAGCGACTGGCGATCCGGTGTTCGCCTCCCGCGCGCTGGGGGAGGGCGTAGGCGTCGTGCCGGAGACGACCGGTGAGACAGCCGTGCTCGCACCGGTCAGTGGCATGCTGAAAACCGTGGCCCGAACCGGCCATGCCTTCGGCATTAAAACCGATGGCGGCATCGAGGTGCTGGTTCATATCGGCATTGACACCGTCGATATGGATGGCGAGGGATTCGCTGTGGTCGTGGCTAAAGGCGAGCGGATCGCGGCGGGAGAGCCACTGGCCACCGTGGATTTCGGCAAAGTCGCGGCGGCCGGGCACAGCGTTGTGGTGGTGGTGACGGTGGTCAACGCCGCTGAACTGACCGTGGTCACGCCGTTGATCGGCGACGGTAGCGGCGACAACAACGGCGGTGACTGCAAAACCGTATCAGCCGGCAGCCCGATCATCGATGTGGAACAATGACGTTGCGAAAGGATGCCATGGAAATACTGCGAGTGTTCAACAACAACGTCGTGCTCGCCAAAGGCGGCGACGGCGGTGAGGTGATTCTCACCGGCCGTGGACTGGGGTTCCAGGCCAAGCCGGGGCAGACGGTCGACGAGTCGAAAGTCGTGCGCACCTTCGTGCCGTCGGACGGGCGTGACCCGGACCATCTGGCGCAGATGCTGGCGGACATTCCGCCCGAAATCATCCGCGTGGTCGTCGAATCCATGCAGGAAGCCGGACTGGGGGAGCGTGAGACCGGCAGCACCACGCTGGTCATGGCCTTGTCGGATCACGTGGCGAATGCGGTGGAGCGGGTGCGGCGCGGCATCGACATTACCTACCCGCTGCTCGGCGAGGTGAGCAACCTGTACCCGCAGGAATACGCGCAGGGGCGTGCGATGCTCGCATCGCTCAATGCGCGGCTCGACGTCACGCTGCCGGACGGCGAGGCCACCGCGCTTGCCATGCATCTGGTCAACGCCGGCTTCGCCACCGGCGACCTGTCCTATACGTATACGATGACGGGCGTGATCCAGCAACTGCTTGACATTATCGACCACAGCTACGGCATCACGTTGGACCGCAGTTCCGTGAATGTGGGCAGGTTCATCACCCATCTGCGTTACCTGTTCGTACGCATCCACCAGCACCAGCAACTGACGGATGAGCCGGCACCGGTGATGAAGGTGATTCGTGAGTCCTATCCCGCCGCGCTACGATGCGCGCGAACCATCGCCTCCCTGCTCGAACTGCGCCTCGACACGGATATCAGCGACGACGAAATCGCCTATCTGGCAATGCACGTCGCCCGAGTCACCGGCCACGCATCGTAGCGGATCAGCGAATCGGCTCGAGTGTACCGGTCATTTCGGCGAAATTCGAGGTGGCATTTGAAGCAGCGGCCTGCGCGGTCTTTTCCAGCGCGGAGGCGTCGGGCACGCGCACGATCAGCGCGCGGTGATCCACCGAGAAACGGATGTGGCGGGTTTCCGGCAGCATGTCACCGTCCACCTGCGCTTTGGCCGGCTTTTCCAATGTGATTTCGGCACTGACACCCTGGACCTGTTCGATGGTCGAGTTCGTGGACAGCGGGTTCTGTTCGGGCTTGCCGATGATCGTCTGGTGCACCACGTCGCCGAACAGGTTGGCCCAGCCGAGGATGCCGCCGGTGGTGTCGATGATTTCGAAGTCCAGCAGACCATCGTCATAGGATGCCGCCGGCATCAGCGAGAACATGGGAATCTGGCCGCAGTTGCCGGCCATCACCGTACGGAAATCGAGATTCTTGATGGTGTGGGTCGAGCCGTCGGCGCTGGTGACTGTCAGCGTGCCGCGGAACTTCGGCGCGAACAGGTTCTTCACGCCGCCCACGAAGTAGGCGAGCCAGCTGATGTTCGCCTTGAGCTCGGGGTTGGTGTCGTCGATCATGGCCGCATCGAAGCCGATGCCGGCGATGATGAGGAAGGCGTGGCCGTGGTCGTCCTCCGGGTGGTCGAGCAGGGTGAGACGGCCCATGTCCACCAGGCGGGAGCCGTGGGAGGTGGCCACGGTCAGCGCGGCGTCGATATCGTCCACGGGAACGCCCATATTGCGGGCAAACAGGTTGCCGGTGCCGATGGGGATGATGCCCAGCGCATGGCCGGTGCCGGAGACGGCGTTCGCCACCGTGCGCACCGTGCCGTCGCCGCCGACCGCGATCACCACGTCGGCGCCGTCCTCCAGCGCCTCAAGCGCGCAGACCCTGCCGTCCTTGTCAAGCTGGGTGTCGTAGAAGCGGATGCGATTGAGCCCCTTGGCCTCGCAGAACCTCTGGATATGCAGCCGGCGGGCTTCGGCCTGCGGTTTGGACGGATTCACGATGAAGGCGTACTGCACCTCGTCGTCCCGGCGCTTCTCCAGCGTCTGAGCCAGCTTGCGGCGGCGCTGCGCGCGCAGAGCGATGACGATGACGGCGATGAGCACCACCACAATGGCGATTGCGGCGATGATCAGAAACACGGTGAGGGCAGGCTGAGGCATGGCTCCTATTGTTATCGGTGGGGAGGTCGTTTGCGGCCATGGTGCGCCGTACGTGAACATTTCCTGCACGCAACAGCCCCGTGGGGCGCGATTATGGTTCAATCGCGTCTCATCTGACGAAATTGGCCGGGTGGACCCGTCCGCGGACTTTCCCGGGCTTCCCTGTGATTTCCGCGTGACTCCCGCGCATTCGGCCATTGTCGGTGTCTGCTTACGCGGCTAGTCTGGTGCCCATGCTTGATATTCAATTCATCCGTGAACACACCGATATCGTCAAGGAATCCCAGCGCAAGCGCGGCGAGTCCGTGGAACTCGTCGACGAAGTGCTCTCCTCCGACACCGCACGTCGTGAGGCGCTGAAGGCCTTCGAAGAGGCTCGCGCCCAGCAGAAGGAAATCGGCAAGAAGGTCGCCTCCGCCCCGGCGGACGAGAAGGCCAAGCTCATCGCCGAGACCAAGGAACTGTCCCAGAAGGTCTCCGAATACAAGTCCAAGGCCGATTCCGCCGCCGAGGAATACACCACCGCCATGTGGAAGCTCTCCAACATCGTGGAGCCCGAAGCTCCCGAAGGCGGCGAGGACGACTACGTGGTCGTCAAGAAGGTTGGCCAGATTCGCGACTTCGCGGCCGAAGGCTTCGAGCCCAAGGACCACCTGACCCTCGGCACCGGCGTGGCCGGCATCGACATGCGCCGCGGCGTCAAGGTCGGCGGCTCCCGCTTCTACTTCCTGCGTGGCCAGGTGGCCCGCATGCAGATTGCCATGCTCACCATGGCCGTGGACCAGGCCGAAGAGCACGGCTTCACGCTGGCCATCACCCCGACGCTGGTGCGCCCCGAGGTCATGCGCGGCACCGGCTTCCTGAACTCCCACGCCGACGAGATCTACCGTCTGCGCGAGCCCGATGACCAGTACCTGGTCGGCACTTCCGAAGTGGCGCTCGCCGGCATGCACGAGAACGAGATCCTCGACCTCGGCAACGGCCCGCTGCGCTACTGCGGTTGGTCCTCCTGCTACCGCCGCGAGGCCGGTGCCGCAGGCAAGGATACTTCCGGCATCATCCGCGTCCACCAGTTCGACAAGGTGGAGATGTTCGTTTACGCCAAGCAGGAGGACTCCTACAAGGAGCACGAGCACCTGCTGGCCATGGAGCAGGAGATGCTCGCCAAGGTCGAGGTGCCCTACCGCATCATCGATACCGCCGCCGGCGACCTCGGTTCCTCCGCCGCCCGTAAGTTCGACTGCGAGGCTTGGGTGCCGACCCAGGGCCGCTACCGCGAGCTCACCTCCACCTCGAACTGCACCGAGTACCAGGCTCGCCGCCTGAACATCCGCGAGCGTATGGAAGACGGCGGCACCCGCCCGGTCTCCACCCTGAACGGCACGCTGGCCACCACCCGTTGGCTGGTCGCTATCATGGAGAACCACCAGCAGAAGGACGGCTCCATCGAGATCCCGAAGGCCATGCGCGCCTACATGGGCGGCAAGGAAGTTATCGAGCCCACGAAGTGGGAGGCCTGAGTCTCATCGTGCTTTAGCTCCCTCTGATGAGGGAGCTGTCAGCGTAGCTGACTGAGGGAGAGATTACTGAGGGAGAGATCGCTGATAGCCAGCAGGCGAATCCAAGACCGACCGCACTGCCGAATATCAACATCCCTCCCTTCTGTATAATGAATACTTGCGCGTGTGAACGCGCATCAGGACAGGTGTCTGAGCGGCCTAAAGAGACGGTCTTGAAAACCGTTGAGGGGCAACCCTCCGCGAGTTCGAATCTCGCCCTGTCCGCGAACCGAGGCCTGGGCAACATGCCCAGGCCTTTTTTTCTTTTTCTGGAACCTGTCTTCTTGATTGCCACCGGGGTGCTGATACATTGGTTTGTGATGCCGTAACATGCGGTGTCCCCGTTGATATGACGGGCCGATCGGCGTGAGCCGATAAGAAAAGGCCCGACGTTTGCAGCACCGGGCCTTTGCGTTGATTACCGGCTTGCGCCTTTAATCAACAAGGTTGCAAGATGCAATCATATCACGATGCACGGTAGTCTGACCGTGAACGGGCGCACCGTGATCGTCCATGTGGGCGATGGCGAGGCGAACGCCACGGTTGACGGCACGCACTTCAACGTGCGTAGCCTGTGGCAGCTCTACCAGTTGCTGAGACTGCTCGTGTAGCGTCTCATTAAGGCGCGGTGCCTCCCTAGTCGGGTATCGCGCCGGCGACCTGAAAACCGATAATGTTGGCAAGTGCTTGCAATTTGCGGTGGACGATTGCAAGCTAACGTCTTGGATTGTTGCCGCTATCCAATATCTCATTAGGTCTACCGGCGGACCAAAAGTACGTTGCTTTGTAAGGGGAGTTAATGAAATAAACAAATCCGCGCAATCGAGCATCGAACCGGTTCAATGCTACTCGCCTCAACGGGACGCGCGGTAATTGTTAGCTAAGTTGACAATAAAAGAATGAGGGCATACATTAGTAATCAGTCATCACACTGAGATGATGATTTCACTACGAAGGAGTAGAGATATGGTATCTCGCAATAAGCGCATCGTGGCTGCTTTTGCCGCGGTAGCAGCAATGGGAATGGGCTTGGCCGGTTGCGGCGGCGACACTGCCGGCGACACGAAGACCACCGATGATGGTGGCGTGGTCAACATCACCTACATGCACCGTCTGCCGGATTCCGAGGGCATGACTCTGGTCAACGACATCGTTGCCAAGTGGAATAAGCAGCATCCGGATATTCAGGTCAAGGCCACCAAGTTCGATGGTAAGGCCTCTGACATGATCAAGAAGCTTGAGACCGACGTCAAGTCCGGCGAGGCTCCGGATCTGGCTCAGGTCGGTTACGCCGAGCTGCCTGAGGTCTTCACCAAGGGTCTGCTGCAGGATGTGACCCAGTATGCCGAGCAGTACAAGAACGACTTCGCATCCGGCCCGTACAGCCTGGTTCAGGTTGGCGGCAAGGCTTACGGCCTGCCGCAGGACACCGGCCCGCTGGTTTACTTCTACAACAAGGCTGAGTTCGAGAAGCTCGGCATCACCGAGATTCCGCAGACCGCCGATGAGTTTATCGCCGCTGCCAAGACCGCTGCCGCCGCTGGCAAGTACATCATGTCCTACCAGCCTGATGAGGCCGGCAACATGATCTCCGGTCTGGCTGGCGCCTCCGGTGGTTGGTACAAGGTGAAGGGCGACTCCTGGGTCGTCAACACCGAGACCGATGGCTCCAAGGCAACCGCTGACTTCTACCAGCAGCTGCTCGACGCCAAGGCAGCCACCACCAACCCGCGTTGGGATCCGTCCTTCGATGCATCCATCAAGGATGGCTCGTTGATCGGTACTGTGGCCGCCGCTTGGGAAGCCCCGCTGTTCATGACCTCCTCCGGTGGCACCGGCTCCGGCGAATGGCAGGTCGCTCAGCTCGGTGACTGGTTCGGCAACGCTGGCAAGACCGGCCCTGACGGTGGTTCCGCCGTGGCCGTGCTGAAGAACTCCAAGCACCCGAAGGAAGCAATGGAGTTCCTGGATTGGTTCAACACCCAGGTTCCTGATCTGGTTTCCCAGGGCCTCGTGCCGGCTGCTACCACTGAAGACGCTGAGACTCCTTCCGAGTGGTCCACCTTCTTCGGTGGTCAGGACATCATGAAGGAATTCAAGACCGCTAACAACAACATGGGTGACTTCACCTACATGCCTGGCTTCTCCGCAGTCGCCGCCAAGATGAACGAAACCGCCGCCAAGGCCACCGATGGCTCCGGCAAGGTTGCAGACATCTTCTCCGACGCACAGACCACCTCTGTGGATACGCTGAAGAACTTCGGCCTGTCTGTTTCCGAGTGACATTAACGGTTAGGGTTCCTTCCAGCCGCTGATATCCTCAACCACACATCGAAAGGCCGGAGCTCAACACTCCGGCCTTTCCTTTTACTCGAGTTCGGTTCGTCATTAATTGTGTTTGATCTGACTGCATCGATTCGAACTGCATTACGTACTTTCTATTTCTCACTGTTCTTTTGAAAGACAGGTTTCCCTATGACTGCAACAACAAAAACGGCGAAGACGGGGGTCGCCAGGCGTGCCGATAAGCCAAAGGCTTCCGATGCTGTGAAGCGTGAGAATCGTACCGGCTGGGCCTTCATGGCACCGTTTGGCATCCTGTTCGCTCTGGTATTTATTCTTCCCATCATTTGGGCTATTTATTCCAGCTTCTTCCGCCAGGTCACCACGGGCGGTGGCGCATACGGCGGCGGGGAACTGGTCGATAAGTTCGTCGGACTTCAGAACTTCCAATACGTTATTACTTCCGGCAACTTCTGGGCTGGCGTGGGCAGGGTAGTGCTCTACACCGTGATTCAGGTGCCGGTCATGATCATCGCGGCACTTGCTCTGGCAATGCTCATCGATTCCTATATCGTCAAGCACATCACCGCATTCCGTCTGAGCTACTTCCTGCCGTACGCCATTCCGGGCGTGGTCGCATCCATCATCTGGGTGTACCTCTACAACGGCCAGATTTCCCCTATCGTTAAGGGACTTGCCGCCATCGGCATCAAGGTGAACTTCTTCGGCGACAATGTGGTCCTCGGCTCTATGGCCAACATCACGACCTGGACCTTCACCGGCTACAACATGCTGATCTTCCTCGCCGCACTGCAGGCCATTCCGCACGATCTGTACGAGGCCGCACGCATCGATGGCGCCAGTGGCTTCCAGATCGCCATGAAGATCAAGCTGCCGAACGTGCGTGCAGCCGCCCTGCTTGCCATGCTGCTCTCCATCGTCGGCACCATCCAGCTGTTCAACGAGCCGCAGGTGATGTCGATTTCCGATCCGAGCATTTCCAAGTCGTACACGCCAATGATGATGGCCCTCAATACCTCGCAGGGCACGCTGACCCCGGGTGGTGACGGACCTGCATCCGCTGTGGCCATCGTTATGGCACTGATCGCTGGCGTACTCGCCGTGGTCTACACGCTCGTTGAAAGGAAGGTGAACGCAGAATGAGCACCGTAGAAGCTACTGATAAGGAATCCCGCGCGGTCGCACGCGCTCGTAAGAAGGCTGACAGGATTCGCGACAAGCATGCCAACGACCTGCCTCGTTCCATGCAGCCTTCCGCGCTGGTCAAGACCATCACCATCGTTGTTCTGGTCTTCGCGCTGATCTACTTTCTGTTCCCGATTTACTGGGCCATCATCGCCTCGACCAAGACGCCGAGCCAGATGACCGGCAGCAACGGTCTGTGGTTCGCCGTGGGTCTGAGCGATTTGCCTGCCGCCATCGCCAAGAACTATGGCACGCTGATTGGTTGGACCCGTGGCCAGTTCTGGCGCTGGGTGCTGAACTCCCTGATCTACTCGGGTGTTTCCGCTCTGGTGGGTACGCTCGTGGCTGTGATGGCGGGATACGCTACCGCAAAGTTCAACTTCAAGGGTAAGAACCTTGCCATTGGCGTGATTATGGGCTGCATGCTGATGCCGGCCGCTCTGCTGACCATTCCGCAGTACTCCATCTTCCATGCCATGCACCTGACCAACACGATGCTCTCCATCATCATCCCGTGCTGCGTCTCTCCGTTCGGCTTCTTCCTGGGCCGCGTATACGCGCAGACCTCAGTGCCGAACGAGCTGCTTGAGGCGGCGCGTATCGATGGTGCAAGCGAAGCTCGCATCTTCTTCACCATTGTGTTGAGGATTCTGGCTCCGGCAATGGTCACGATCTTCCTGTTCCTGTTCGTGGCCACTTGGAACAACTTCCTGCTGCCGTTGATGATGGTCTCTTCCGACACCTTGAAGCCGGTGACCTTGGGTCTGTACGGCATGGTCTCTCTGGCTACCTTCACTGATCGTGGCGCTCTGATGATGGGTGCTCTGCTCGGTGTGCTGCCTGTGATCGTGCTCTTCCTCGGTCTCCAGCGCTACTGGCAGGCCGGCCTCGCCGCTGGTGCGGTCAAGGGCTGACGCGTTAAGCGGACAGCCCGGTGGGCTGTCTGTAGCGTCGGCCCGAGCGAGGCGGTAGCCGAGCGAAGGCAGCATTGAGTCTCGCCGTAGGCGAGTCCTTAATTGCAGGGGCCGAAGGCGACGCGTTAAGCGGACAGCCTAAGACCAATAATTCCCGCCGTCCGGTGCCTCGTGCTACTCCTTCCGGCGCCGGACGGCTTCTCAACAATAAGTAGCACGCAACCATACCGATCCAGAGCCTTCCTGATTCTTGTCATGAGATTGTCGGTGAAACTGACCGGGAAGCTCCGGTGATGTTCAATTCGCTCTTCCGGCGTTGCCGTGGGGCTACTCTCAAGGATTTATACAGTCAGGATCCTGGACGCCCGACGGTTGTGTCGGATTCTTGTTTTATATGCATATATTGTTTACAATTTAATTATCCAAAAAAATAATCAATGTCCTCAAAGGAGAGACTATGACTAGCACCGGCCGCTTCACCTTGCCTAGCGAGGAGAATTTTGCGGAGAAGACCAAGGAGCTTGCCGAACTGTGGGGAGCAGACGCCATTCGTAACTCCGATGGCACGCATCTGGATGAGGCTGTGCTTGCCTTGGGCAAGAAGATTTACAATGCGTATTTCCCGACTCGCGCGCATAACGAGTGGATTACGCTGCATATGGATGAGACGCCACAGGTGTATCTGCTGACCGATCGCATTCTCGCCGAATCGGATACGGTTGATATTCCGCTGATGGAAAGCTTCTTCGCTGAGCAGCTGAAGCCGAATCGTGATGCCGACCCTCACAAGTATTGGGAGGTTGTAGACCGCACCACCGGCGAGGTCGTTGATTCGGCGAACTGGACGCTTGACGCGGACGAGGACACCGTGCATGTGAGCGGCGTTGCCGCATGGCATGAGTACACGGTGAGTTTCCTGGCCTACATCATCTGGGACCCGGTCGAGATGTACAACCATCTGACCAACGACTGGGGCGACAAGGAACACGAGATCCCGTTCGACATCTACCATCCGGCCACCCGCAAGTTCGTGTTCGACACGTTCGAGCAGTGGCTTAAGGACAGCCCGCAGACCGATGTGGTGCGATTCACCACGTTCTTCTACCAGTTCACGCTCCTGTTCGATGAAAAGCGCCGCGAAAAGGTCGTCGACTGGTTTGGTTGCGCCTGCACCGTAAGCCCGCGTGCGCTGGATGATTTCGAAGCCAAGTATGGCTACCGCCTGCGCCCGGAGGACTTCGTGGACGGCGGTGCCTACAACTCCGCATGGCGCGTGCCCAGAAAAGCCCAGCGCGACTGGATCGACTTCCTCTCCGGCTTCGTGCGCGAAAACGTCAAGCAGCTCGCCGACATGTCCCACGCCGCCGGCAAAGAGGCGATGATGTTCCTCGGCGACCAGTGGATCGGCACCGAACCGTACAAGGACGGATTCGACGAACTCGGCCTGGACGCCGTGGTCGGTTCCATCGGCGACGGCACCACCACCCGCATGATCGCCGATATTCCGGGCGTCAAGTACACCGAAGGCCGCTTCCTGCCGTACTTCTTCCCCGACACGTTCTACGAGGGCAACGATCCGAGCATCGAAGGCCTCGACAACTGGCGCAAGGCCCGCCGCGCGATCCTGCGCTCGCCGATCAGCCGCATGGGCTACGGCGGCTACCTCTCCCTGGCCGCCAAGTTCCCGAAGTTCGTGGACACGGTGACCCATATCGCCAACGAATTCCGCGACATCCACGACCGCACCGGTGGGGTGGCCGCCGAAGGTGAGCTCAACGTGGCGATTCTGAATTCCTGGGGCAAGATGCGCTCCTGGATGGCGTTCACCGTGGCACACGCCCTGCCCAACAAGCAGACCTACTCCTACTACGGCATTCTGGAATCCCTGTCCGGCATGCGCGTGAACGTGCGGTTCATCAGCTTCGACGACGTACTCGCGCATGGCATCGATAGCGATATCGACGTAATCATCAACGGCGGCCCGGTCGACACCGCATTCACCGGCGGCGATGTGTGGACCAACCCGAAGCTCGTGGAAACCGTGCGCGCCTGGGTGCGTGGCGGCGGCGCGTTCGTGGGCGTGGGCGAGCCGAGCTCGGCACCGCGCTTCCAAACGGGCCGGTTCTTCCAGCTGGCCGACGTGATTGGCGTGGACGAGGAGCGCTATCAGACCCTTTCGGTGGACAAGTATTTCCCGCCGGTGGTGCCGGACCACTTCATCACCGCCGATGTGCCGGTCGACCCGGCGGCCCGCGAGGCTTGGGAGCAGGCCGGCTACCGCATCCCGCTGAGCGGCTGCGGCGGCGGCCAGTCCATCAAGCCGTTGGGCGGCATCGATTTCGGCGAACCCGTGCTCAACACGTATCCGGTCAATGAAAACGTGACCCTGCTGCGCGCGGACGGCGGCCAGGTACAGCTCGCGACCAACGATTATGGCAAGGGCCGCGGCGTGTACATCTCCGGCCTGCCCTATTCGGCGGCCAACGCCCGACTGCTGGAACGCGTGCTGTTCTACGCTTCCCACAACGAAGACAAGTATGCGGCCTGGAGCTCGTCCAATCCGGAATGCGAAGTGGCACACTTCCCCGAGCAAGGGCTGTATTGCGTAATCAACAACACCGATCAGCCGCAGAAGACCACGGTGACTTTGGCCGACGGCACCACCGAGGACTTCGACCTGCCTGACAGCGGTATCGCCTGGCGTGAAGCCTGATCCCACGTTTTGGAGAACGGACCCATCATGACTGAAAGCAATGAAGTTTTATTCGGCATCGCCTCGCATTTTGCGCTGGAAGGTGCCGTGACCGGTATCGAACCTTACGGAGACGGCCACATCAACACCACCTATCTGGTGACCACGGACGGCCCCCGCTACATCCTCCAGCAGATGAACACCAGCATCTTCCCCGATACGGTGAATCTGATGCGCAATGTCGAACTGGTCACCTCCACTCTCAAGGCTCAGGGCAAAGAGACGCTGGACATTGTGCCCACCACCTCAGGCGCCACCTGGGCCGAGATCGATGGCGGCGCATGGCGCGTCTACAAGTTCATCGAACACACCGTGTCCTACAACCTCGTGCCGAACCCGGACGTGTTCCGCGAAGCCGGCAGCGCATTCGGCGACTTCCAGAACTTCCTGTCCGAATTCGACGCCAGCCAGCTGACCGAAACCATCGCCCACTTCCACGACACCCCGCATCGTTTCGAGGACTTCAAGGCCGCCCTCGCCGCGGACAAGCTCGGCCGCGCCGCCGCATGCCAGCCGGAAATCGACTTCTATCTGAGTCACGCCGACCAGTATGCCGTCGTGATGGATGGGCTCAGGGACGGTTCGATTCCGCTGCGCGTGACCCACAATGACACCAAGCTCAACAACATCCTCATGGACGCCACCACCGGCAAGGCGCGTGCGATCATCGATCTCGACACCATCATGCCCGGCTCCATGCTGTTCGACTTCGGCGATTCCATACGCTTTGGTGCGTCCACTGCTCTGGAAGACGAAAAGGACCTCAGCAAGGTGCATTTCAGCACCGAGCTGTTCCGCGCCTACACGGAAGGCTTCGTGGGCGAACTACGCGGCAGCATCACCGCGCGCGAGGCCGAACTGCTGCCGTTCAGCGGCAACCTGCTCACCATGGAATGCGGCATGCGCTTTCTCGCCGACTACTTGGAAGGCGATATCTACTTTGCCACCAAGTACCCCGAGCATAATCTGGTGCGCACCCGCACCCAGATCAAACTCGTGCAGGAGATGGAGCAGAAGGCCAGCGAAACCCGCGCCATCGTAGCCGACATCATGGAGGCTGCCAGGTGAGCCGTCAGCCGAACCATACCCGAACCAGCATGATGGAGGCAGAGCAATGAACGATCAGCTGACCGAGGTATACGCCAGCATCGACGCCCTGATCGATTATGCCTTGGCCCATCTTGACCTTGACCCACGCAACGCAGACTGGACCCGCAACCAAATCTTCGCCCTCTTCCGCCTAGATTCCTACCCCGGACCCAAAACCACAACGTCGGCGGCGTCAGTGTCAGACGTAGTCCAAGACATTGTTGGCAGCCGAAGCCAGGCCCCCTATGGCGAAAAGACCCCCGACCCCCTGCTCGCCGCCTTCCGCGCCGCCGCCACAACCGCCGGCCTTTTCAAGCCGGAGGAAGGCCCGGCCTACGCCGACACCATCATGGGCATCCTCTCCGCCAACCCCGCTGATCTCGACGACCGATTCCTGCTCGTCGAGCACCGGGATGGCGGCATGGCCGCCATGCAATGGTTCTACGACTACTGTGTGGCCAACAATTATGTCAAGCGTGCCCAGCTCGACCGGAACCCGCGCTTCGACTCGCACGGGCTGACGGTGACCATCAACCTCGCCAAACCCGAATTCAAGAACATGAAGAAGGCGGCGGCCGGCAACGCCGTGGCCGGCGGCTACCCGAAGTGCACGATCTGCCATGAGAACGAGGGCTTCGCCGGACGTGACAAGCGCACGCTGCGCACCTTGCCGGTCACGCTCGGCGGCGAGTCATGGTTCTGGCAGTTCTCGCCCTACGGCTACTTCGACCAGCACGGCATCTGCGTGAACACCGACCACACGCCGATGCATGTGGACCGCGACACCTTCGGCCATCTGCTCGACTTCGTGGACCGTTTCCCCGGATACTTCCTCGGATGCAACGCCGCGCTGCCTCGCATCGGCGGCTCGGTGCTCGCCCATGACCATTACCAGGGCGGCGGCGAACTGCTGCCGATGCACAAGGCCGCCACTTGGGCCGCCTTCACACTTGCCGACTATCCGGACGCCGTGGTTGAAATCCTTGACTGGCCCGGCACCGCCGTGCGCGTGGTGTCGAAGAGTCGCCAGAGCATCATCGACGTATCCGACATCATCCGCGAGGCATGGGTCGGTTATGACGACGCGGCGAACGGCATCGCCAGCCATGACGCGGATGGCAACCGCCAATCCGCCCTCTCGCCCAGCGCGATCATCACCGAACGCGGCTATGAGATGAGTCTCATCTTCCGCAACAATGCGATCAGCGACGAGTACCCGGAAGGTATTTTCCATGCACACCCCGAATACTGGCCGGTCAAGCAGGAGCCGATCGGACTGATCGAGGCCCAAGGCTTGTTCATTCTGCCCGGACGGCTCGTCGACCAGCTCGGCATTGTCGAAGAGGCGCTCGCCGAAGGCCGCGATTTGCCCGATGAAGTCAGCGAATTCAGTCTCGAATGGGGCGAACTCGCTGAAACGTTGGCCGGAAACCACGACCGCGAGGCCATCCGCCAAGCCGTACACGACGAGCTCGGCAGCGTCTGCTACCGCATCCTCGGCAACACGGCCGTCTTCAAGCAGAAAGCCACCACGCAAACATTCCTCGAAAGCCTTGGTTTTGCCGCTAGGTGAAACAGGTCAAGTGAAGTAAGCTCAATACTGAAGGAAAAACCGAAGGCAAGTCCTTCCAAAGGAGGGAATATGACTACTGTTCTGGTTACGGGCGGTGCTGGATTCATCGCCACCCACACCGACATCGAACTGCTCAACAAGGGCTACGACGTTATTTCCGTAGATAACTACGGCAACTCGTCGCCCGTGGCGCTTGAGCGCGTCGAGCAAATCACCGGCAAGCCGGTCAAGCGTTATGACGGCGACGTGCGCGATGAGGCGCTCATGGAACGCGTCTTCGCTGAAAACAACATCGACTGGGTCATCCACTTCGCCGGTCTCAAGGCCGTGGGCGAGTCCGTGGCCAAGCCGATCGAATACTACGACAACAACCTGTACTCCACGCTTGTGCTGCTCAAGGTGATGAAGAAGCACAACGTCAAGAAGATCATCTTCTCATCCTCCGCCACCGTGTACGGCACGCCGAAGGAACTGCCGATCACCGAGGAGACGCCGACCGGCGGCACCACCAACCCGTACGGCACCTCCAAGCTGTTCCAGGAGCAGATTCTGCGCGACGTGCATGTGGCCGATCCGTCCTGGACCATCGTGCTGCTGCGCTACTTCAACCCGGTCGGCGCGCACGAGTCCGGCCTGCTGGGCGAAGACCCGAAGGGTATTCCGGCGAACCTCACCCCGTACGTGGCCAAGGTCGCGGTCGGCGAGCTCAAGGAAGTCCAGGTCTACGGCGACGACTACGACACGCCCGACGGCACTGGTGTGCGTGACTACATCCACGTGGTCGACCTGGCCAAGGGCCACGTGGCCGTCATTGACCACATCGACAAGGAAGGCGTGTTCGTCTACAACCTGGGTACTGGCCACGGCTACTCCGTGCTTGAGGTTATCAAGGCTTACGAGAAGGCCGCCGGTCATCCGATTCCGTACGCGATCAAGCCGCGTCGCCCCGGTGACATCGCCGCCTGCTACGCCGACGCTTCCAAGGCGGAGAAGGAGCTTGGCTGGAAGGCCGAGCTGACCATCGACGACATGGCCGCCTCCTCCCTCAACTGGCAGACCAAGAACCCCAACGGTTTCCGCGACGCGGAGTGATATGAGCAGATGAGCTCCCTCTGATGAGGGAGCTCATCTGTCGTTTATCACACAATGCGCCTATCGGCGGCCCAGCGGGTGAGCTCGGTGCGATTCGAAAGCTGAAGCTTTCGCAACACCGAGCTCACGTGCGTTTCGACCGTCTTGATCGAAATGAACAGTTCGGCCGCCACCTCTTTATACGTGTAACCACGCGCGATCAGCCGCATGACCTCCTGCTCGCGGGCGGACAGCCGGTCCAGCTCCTCATCATGAGCCCGTGCCGCACCATCAGCGCCGCCATCAGACCCCGCCGCCGGCACACCCTGGAAGGTCGAAAGTACAAAACCGGCCAGTTTTGGCGAGAACACGGCATAGCCCTCATGCACCTGCTTGATGGATGAAATCAAATCAGCGCCGGTAATCGTCTTGGTTACATAGCCCTGGGCGCCGGCGCGAATCACCGACCCCACATCCTGCGGCGCATCCGAAACCGACAATGCCAGAAACACGGTAGTGGGGGAGTAGGGCCGCGATTTGGCGAGGATCTCGGCACCGCCGCCACCCTCGCCGCCGGGCACATGCACATCCAGCAACACCACCTGCGGCTTGGTCTGTGCGATCATCGCCACCGAACCGGGCACGTCCGCCGCTTGGCCGACGATATCGAAGGAATCGCGCAACGTGGCGATTACGCCCGCACGGAACATCTCATGGTCATCGACCATGGCCACACGAATCTTGGCTGTCTCGTTCTCGCTCATCGATGTTCTCCCTGCGCCGCTTTCAGCGCGATCGGCATATGCATTCTGACCTCGGTGCCCCAGCCGGCCCTGGACACTATCTCCACTGTACCGCCGCGCCGTTTGATGCGGCCGATAATCGATTCGCGGATGCCCAGCCGGTCGGGCGGAATGGCGTCCATATCGAAGCCTTCGCCATGGTCGCGCACGAACACTTCAACCATCGTGTCGCTGGCCTCGCAATACAAAGACACCGGCTCGCCGCCATGCGTGACCGCATTGACCAACGCCTGACGGGTGGCGTCCAGCAGCGCATCGGTCTGGGCGCTCGGCCGCGCGTCGCCCACGGTGACCACCTCAATCGGCTTGCCGTGCTCGTCCTCCACCTCGGCGGCGATCTGCTTCAATCCGGCTCCCACCGAACGATCCGATGTGGAACGTTCCTGATACAGCCATTCGCGCAGCTCGCGCTCTTGGCTACGCGCCAGGGCGAATACGGTGGTCGGTTCCTCGGAGTTCAGCTGAATCAGCGCCAACGTTTGCAGCACGCCATCATGCAGATGGGCGGTCATGTCCGCGCGCTCCTCTTCGCGCTCCTTCAATGCCTGCTCGTGGGTGAGTCGTTGCAGCATCGCGTTCGCCCACGGCATCACCGCCACCACGATACCGACGATCATCACGAATCCGCTGGCAACAATGCGTCGAGGAGAGGTGCCCCACCCAGGAATGCTGACATTATGCACATACAATGCCCATCCCATGAAAATCAGTGCGATGCCGCCCAACATAGACAACAGCTGCGTGCCTCGCGGACTAAGATTCATCCATGCCAGTGCGATGCCGCCCAACCCTACCAGCAGCGGAAACACAATCTGGACATCCGCACCGGTGCTGGTGAGCAACAGTCCAGTGGCCATCAACGCGAAACCGGCCAATGCCACGACGGCCGGTTTCGGAGCACGTTGGATGGCCTCGGACAATGATTCCGGTGCGGCAGCCGATTCGTCGTCATGAGCGGCAAGTGGCTGATTGCCTCGCGCAAGCGGCGCCTGATTAACGGGCACTGTGCGAGCCGCAGCCGCCACCGGGTCTCCGGCAGGCATGAACACCCACAGGAATACATAAGCGATGATGCCTGCGCCGTAGAGGACGGTCAGTGCGATGAACGCAATCCGAACCCATGCCACGCCGATGCCCAAGTGCAGGGCGATGCCCTTGCACACGCCGGTGAGCCAACGGCCCTGCCGGGGGCGCATCAACGGCATGCGCGCGGGCAGCAATGGTTCGGGAGATGACGTCATACTCCTATTGTGCCGCGCTCAGGGCGTTGCGGCCGGGGTTTTACCCGGTGTTCAGGGAACAATCAGGGTGTTCCCCGAGCGTTGTGGCAGTGGTCGGGCGGTGTAATGGAATCATGAGCAATCCAAACGCGAATCCATATCAGCCACAGCCGCAGCCTGGTCCGCAAAAAAACAAGACATCGCGACGCTTCTTCACTTGGGTGCGATCCAGTGGACTGGTTCGCGGCGACGACCGGTGGATCGGCGGCGTATGCAGCGGCATCGCTTTACGGCTTGGCTGGAGCCCCACATTAGTACGTGCGTTGGTGATTGTATGTACATTGTTCTTCGGTTTTGGCGCAGCTCTGTACGCACTCGGCTGGTTTCTGATGCCGGATGTACGCGATGGGCACATCTTGGCCGAGGACCTCATTGCCGGCCAATGGGACTGGAATTGTCTGGGATGCTTCCTGTTCCTCGCCGTGGCAATCGTGATTCCAGGTGCGGGGTGGGGTTGTATTGCGCTCGCCGCCTTAGCGCTATGGCTGTTGGCCAAAAGCGGCATTCGCCAGCAGGAAGGGTACGGATTCGGGGCATCTGCGCCGCGACCGGTTTCACAGCCTGTGTCATATCCAGCTCCACAGCCTGTCTCATATCCAGCCGCGCAACCAGTACCTCAATCTCCTTTGTATTCAGCTCCGCAACCTTTTCCACAACCTGTTTCACAACCTGTTTCACAAACCGCGCCTAGTGTTTCACAGCCTGTTTCACAGCCTGTCTATCAGTCGATGCCCAGCGTGATGCCGGGTACTGTGCCCGGCGCGATGCCCGGCACAGTACCCAACGGGCCGTTTGCCCCCGACCGTATGAATGCGACGGCCTATGCCCCCACCGAGTCCAAGCGCCGCAAGCCGGCGGGCCCAATCGTGGTCTTGAGCATACTGGGCCTTACCTTCCTCTCCTTTGCCGGTCTGATGGGACTGATTTGGGTAAACGACATGGGCATTATCGGCATTATGCGTCTGGGCACCATCTGGATTGCCGCAGTATGCATAGTGATGGGGCTGGTGGTCATCATTCTCGGATTCAGAGGACGGCGTACCGGTGGTCTGATTCCTCTCGGACTGGTTGCCGGTGGATGCGCGCTCTGCATGACCATCATTTCAGGCACGTATGGCGTGTACTACCGTGATCTTGGTGCCAGCGGCATCAATACTGTTGTTTCACTGAGCCAATCTGTCAGTGCGAGAAACAGCGACGGCATGAACGATGTGCAAAAGGATGGCATCTTCGTTGCCGATGCCAGCGATGCCACGTTTGAAACATTGCAGCAAGGTGTGGCGTTCAGCGGTGAAAACTACAACACCGATCAGGCAATCATTGATTGGTCCGATTGGGACAAGACACATGGACCGCACACGGTGAAGATGCTGGATGGCAAAACTTCCATCAGTAATTGCCCGGTCGGTACCATCACCATAGCCGCAACACAGGCGCAAGTGCATATCGTTCTGCCGGATTCCTGCACTTACGCCTTCGGCACCGCCGACTCCTACTACTCCACTTCGAGTGACGTTGGCGGCAAATACGAGATGGTATACAACAACTACATGGGTCCAAGCTTTGTTTTCTTCGAAGCTGAAAGTGCCACCAATGGGCCTGATCACGAATGGTTGTATAAGGAATCCGCCATGCCGGACAACGGCCCAGAATTAAAAATCAATATTCCCTATGTGGTGGAAGCACGTGTCAACGTGGTGTACGCCTCCGATTGGGAAGGCTCTACGTTCCAGCCGCTTGCCGATATATACGACGGCAACAGTACAAGCAAGAACACAACCGAACAATCGGAATGATCAAGCCGTTGCAACTAGGAGATGGAATCATGACTGATGAAACCAAGGAATTCGCCTCCATTGAGGATGCGACACCGACCACGGCCATACCTTCCGAAACCGACGCGACCACCGCGACCACAACCATGGTGACCGTCGATGACCGAACCGATACCACGGTGCTGCCATCCGCAGCGGATGATGACGAAACGGCTGTGCTGCCCGTCCCCGACAATCATGCGGATGCGTCGGTCTCGGATGTGGATACGCAGGCAACAGCTGCCTCTCCATCGCCCATCGAACCAACCACAGATCGGATTGCCCTGGAAACAGTTGCCGATGCCGTGGAGGGAGATGGTGGGCCGATTCCATCTGCCGATGATGTGCCGATGTACGCAGCATCTTCAGCACGACCTCCCTATGGGCAGTCTCAGACCGCCGGCAAACCATGCCAGCCTGGGGGGAGCGCCAAGAACGTCCAGAGCGCCAAGAACGTCCAGAATGCTAAGGATGTCAAGAGTGCCAAGAACATCCAGAAACAGAGCACCAGCGCGCCTACTGTGGTATTCGGACTATTAGGCGTGATTATCGGCGTGATCGCGCTGGTTTTCGGGTACATATCTCCGGATCGGATGATTTCGTTGTTCTCGCCGAATCCGCAATTGCTGACGGCTGTTATTTGCGCCGTAGTGGGACTGATTCTGGTAATAGTGGCCGTTGTATGGGCCATAGTCGGTGCCGTCAAGAAGAGAAAATAGCGTTACAAACCATTGCATTACGGTCCCAGTAGAAGCACATTATGACGGGAGCCGACCGATAAGAGCCGACCGTTCTATGCTGATGGGGGGGAGGCATAGTAACTATGAAGCGGATTTCGGTGCGGCGGGTAGCGAGCGTCATCGTCACCGCGATGGCGATGACGCTGGTATTCGCCACACTTGGCTGGGCGATGATGCCGCAATGGAACACACGGCCCTACACCAAGCACATCGTTATCGCTTCTGCCGACACCACCATCACCCCTGCCCATGCGAACATTCCCCACGAGGGGCGATATCGTACGCGTGAAACCCGACTATCCATCAAGACCGGCGACGGCGTCACGCTACCCGCCGTACTACGTGAACCGGTCGGCGCTCCCGGGCCACGCCCGGCTTGTCTGTTCATTCACGGGTCCGGTACCAGTGGTGCCGAGGATTTCGGCGATATCGCCAACGCCATGGCCTCTGCCGGTATCGTGACCTTGGTGCCGGCCAAGCGCAACGACAACTACACCGTGCTGCATCGCGACTACCCGCGTTTTGCTCGCGAATACGGGCGTTCGCTCGACGTGTTGCGTGGCAGAATCGGCGTGGACCCCGCCAAAACCGGCATCTACGCCGAATCCGAAGGCACCTGGATCGCCACGATTCTAACCTCGAAACGGCAAGACATTGCCTTTGCCGTACTTACATCCGCACCGGTGTTCAATGGACGTGAGCAAATGGCCATGGCTGTCAGCGCCTATACGCATGAGGCCGGCGCGCCCAAGCCCGTGGTCAAAGACATGGCCAAATTGATGTCGCTGGACTACGCGCCATTTGATCTAGCCTATGCCGACTTTGATGCCGACCGGTATCTGAAATCCCTCACCATGCCGGTGCTGGTGAACTACGGCACCTACGATACGGCCATGCCCATCGAACAGGGGGCGCAGCGGATCATCGCTACGGCCAACAAGTCCGGCAACGAGAACGTCACCGTACGCTATTTTGCCGGCAACCATCAGATGCGGGCTGGTGAGGGCTTATTCACCCCGAACCTGCCATTGGCCGAAGGCTATACGCAAGCGCTGGAAAATTGGGTGAACGGTGTGACTGCCGGAACCAAAGCCGATGGATGGGCAACGCCTCAAGTCGCCGGTGCAACACCTCACCAGCGCTTCGCCGCGTCGCAACGTACCAGATCCGGTATCGTCGGCTCGCTTGGCGTGCTGGCCGGTCTGATGGTGGCAGGGCCCGTGCTGATCGTGATGGCGGCGATATTAGGTATTGGCTTGACTGTGTTTTCTTGGCTACAGACGTTGCTGGCCGGGCGACGTAGTGTGGCGACTGTGCGGGCCGTGCATGCGACGCCGAGTGAGCTGGGGGCCGCCCAGCGGCGCATGTTGCACGGCATTGCCGGCTTATCTGCCGGTATCGGCACAGCGGTGATGGTGATTACTGGGCTGTTGTACGGCTATATGAGCGCCGTAGGCGTATCGGCTGTATTGGTTATGCCTCAACCGCGGCTGTTTGCCGTCGGATGGGTGGTGCTGCGAATAGCGACCATGCTGTTGGTGGTGCTGTTTGCTTGGGAAATGGAACGTGTCTGGTATTGCCGCGCCGATATCGTCGGTGTGCGGCGCGTCATATGCGTGATGGTAGCGCTCGGCACTCTCGCCACACTGATGACACTGGCATTTTGGGGCCTATTCTCGCTGTAATTCTGCCGATGTGCGCTGGTAAATGGGGCCTGGCGGGCAGGCTGCGTTGGTGGTCTGGGTGTGGGGCGATCGGCAGATTGCGTTGGCCTGGGTATGGCCGGCCGACGTACATCAGTCGGGGTGTCCGATACACAGTGAATGGCTGAGTATTACGCTTGGGAGGCTTCGGCCTCCTCTAAGGTGTCGAAACCGCCGAGCTGGACTGTGTGCAACAAGGTTTCCTCAGTGATATTGCGTTGCGGGCTGGCTGCGGCGCGCTCGCCAATCATCGCTTCGTAACGTTCGAAGGTCTGGTCGGAATACGTACCAAGCTCGCCGCGCAGATAGGTTTCGAATGAGGTGGCAGATGGTGTGTCTTCGGTGGTGGTGAGTGCGCGCATCGCCTCGCCGAGCTTGGGGTAGCGCTCGCGGAAATCCTTGGCCCAGGCGACCTGCTGGGCGATGACCTGTTCCTGACGGGCCGCGCGCTCTTCAGAGAGACGCGGAATATACGGCTCTATGTTCTTCGTGAAATTTTCCGGTGCGGTGGAGGCCATCATGCGGCCGTATTTTTCGGTCACGAGGTTGCGGCCCACGTGGTCGGCCGCGTCAAGATCAGCGGCATAGCTGGTGAGTAATGGCCGCTCCCATGTGAGGAACTGGGCCAACCGCATCTGGTGGAACACCGGCCAGTTGCCTTGGCATGCCGCGCGTCCACCCTCATTGTTGGTGCGCTGGAACTGATCCCATTCATGACGCACAATAGCCTCGCGCAGTTCATCATCAGTCAGTTCGTTGGTCATCGACGTTCCTTTCACTGATACCTCCCTCTGATGAGGGAGGTGGCACGGCGAAGCCGTGGCAGAGGGAGCTTGAATCTACAAACTTTTAAGCACCGGATCATCAGAGGCGATGTGGTCCTCGACATACGGGCGCTGCCATTCGAGGAAGGTCTCGCCGGACGTGGTCAGGTGTTCGCGTTTGAGTTCCTTGACGATATCCACCGCAATCTGCTCCACAATATCGTTGATTTTCTCGATTGCTGGAGCCGCGCCCTTGCCGCCTTCGCCAAATCCGGCCCCGCCATAGCAGGCTGCCGAACTCAATCGCATCACGGTTTCCAACTGTTCGCCCACGTTCGGCAACAGCGCGAACATCGAGCCAGACAGCTTGCGCAATGCTGCGAACTGCCACTTGTAATACGGCATATAGCCCACCACCATCGGCACGTTAACCAGGAACACCAACGAGGCGGTGGCCTGCACGAACTCGTGGATGGACAGCCATGCGGCCGCGCCGTCGCCGCGCTTCAACGAACGCGGCAGATTATATTGACCGGCCTGGGCGATCATGCCGAGTCGCTTGGAGATCAGCGCGAGCCGCACATCGTCGGGCATGTTCTTGAACCCTTGGCGCGTCTTGGAAAACAGACCGGTGGGATCGGCGAACACCTCGCCATTGGTGGCGGCGGCCAAGGTCGATTCCTGAAGCATTAGCCACTCATGCGGCGCGGTCTGCGCCGGCGCAGTGTGATACCCGGTGATCGACTCAAAGAAGTCACCGATGCGGAACACGCCGTCACGGCGATTCGCGCCCTGTGCGCGCGGCGTGACGGGGGAGAGCGGTGCATCAATCGGAGTCGTCATCGCTTCCGCCACATCAGAGGACGCCGCGCCTGACTCGGCAGTGGCGGTATCGTGCGTAGCGGTGCCGGGGGTGGGTGCGTTTGCCGCATCGGGTATGACGGTGGAGCCTGCACCTGCGGAGGGGAATGCTCCGGAAGCATCGGACCTGGCATGCGCCTCGAACGTCACGCGGCCTTGCGCATCCACGCTGAACTTGCGCGGCAGTGCCTCGTAATCGACCTCAAGTTGCTCGCCGATCGCCGCGTAATCCTCATCCGTAAGCCACAGGCAGAAGCGCGGGCCGAAATCGTGGTCCTGCGAATACGCATCATCGAATCCGTAGCATTCCGAGCCATGACCCACCAGACCGGCGGCGATACGCCCGGCATACTGCGGATACTTCGCCGCAATCATCGGCTTGCCCATCTGCGTCCAGAACGCGCGGGCCAGCTTCAGTCCGGACACCGGGCATGCGGAAACGGCCTCGGCCGCGCCCGCAGAACCGGTCGACACCGAAACGGTGGATGGGGAAGATGCCGCGTTCGCACCGGTCTTGCCCTGTGCCGGGCTGTTCGGCAGCCGCGAGCCGGACTGGGGCAGCGCGCCTGCATCGCCGGCAACACCTGCATTGTCAACCGTCACCCCGGCCTGCGCCGCCGCTTCCTCGGCCTGCCGCAGATTGTCGGCGGTGATACGCCAGTAATCGGTGTCCTTGCCGTAACATTCCTCGATCACGGCCAGCGCATGCCGGTATCCAGTAACCGCATCCGCATACCGTCTCTCGGCAAAGCACACCTGCGCGAAGCCCGCCAGTGCGGAGGCATAATGCGCGGAATGTTCCAGATGGCCGGTGCGATAGATTTCCAGCGCCTTGGCTGCATGCCAATGCGCGTCCTCCAACTTGTGTTCGGTCAGCAGGGTCAACGCCAGATTCGTGTGCGAGCTGGACACGTCGATATCCGCGTCCGGGTTCACGCTCGAGGCTTCGATAATGCGCAGCGCTTCACGCAACTCCAGTTCCGCCTTGTCGGGCCGATTCGTCTCGCTGTAGAGCATCGACAGATTGTTGTGCAGTGCTGCGAGCCTACGGTCGGTGGGCGCCAGCGAATGCCGGCAGACACTCTGCGCCTGATGATACAAATCCTCGGCCTGATCGTATTGTTTGGCCGCGCGCATCGAGGTGGCGCAATTGATTAGCGTGGTGGCCCACGCCTCGGATGTGCCGGTGGTCAAGCCCATACGAGCGGCCAGTTCCAGCGCTCGCTGCACAATCCACTGATTCTCCTTGTGCCGACCTTGCGAGCGATAGAAGCCCATCGTTTCGTTGAGCACGGTGAGCAGTCCGGCCTCGTCGCCGGCGTTTTCCGCGTCCACCATCGCCTGTTCCAAGTACGGGCCGGCTTCGGTGGCGGCCGTGTGGCGATCGAAAATCGCGTCCAGTCCGTTCAGGAATTGTTGGGTATCAAAGGATGCGGGCGATTGATCGGCATCGTCCGCACCCTGGTTCGCCGTGGAATCGGCCCCTTGTGCTGCGGCCGCCGCATCGGTGTCGTCGGCATCGTCTGGACCATGCGCGAATTGCGCGGCGAATTGTTTGAGCAGTGCTTCCTCATCCATACCGCCAGACCTCCCTGAATCGTGTCTGATTTCAGTCTATTAATACTGTGAACAAACACGTCAGGGAGTTTGCTGTGAGCTTGGTCTCAGTCCACCTTGGTTTCGCGCAAGCGGTGAATGGCGTCGGTATCGGTTTCGCAGCGCCACGAGTAGAAGGCCAGCAGCCCTACGGCAAGCAGAGCCAGCGGCATACCGCCCAGGCCGGTATAGCGATAGTTCATCGAGAAGGTGGTGAGCATCGCGCCGCCGACAATCGAGCCGATGGCATTGCCGAAGTTAAACGCCACCTGTACAGCCGCGCCGGCGATCAGCTCGCCGCCGCCCTGGCCGGCTTCGGTCATCAGCAATTGCTGTGGAGCGGAAGTAAAGAACAATCCGATGGCGATCCAGAACGTCAGTACAGCGGTCATCGGCTGATTACCCGGAGTGATAAGCACCAGCAACAAGCCGAGGCAGGAGATGGACTGACCTATTGCGGCCGCGCCGGCATGCCTCCAATGGTCGGTCAGACGACCTCCAAGCAGACCGCCGATGACCATACCAAAGCCGGCAAGCATCATCAGCATCGGCACCAGGGAAGACGACCATCCGCCGGTTTTCTGCAGCCAAGGGGAGACGTAGCTCCACCAGCAGAACACACCGGCATTGCCGGTGAACACGGCGGCCAAAATCACCCACGGGCCACGGCGGGTGAGGAACTTGAACTGACCGGCGATGCCTGCGTCCTTGATCGGTGCAACGTACGGAATCCACGCCGACGCCAGCACAATCGTCATTGCCGCCCAAGCGGCCAAAATGCCGAAGGCAAGACGCCAGGAAAGGAACTCGGCCATCAAGGTGCCCGCCGGTACGCCGAGCATATTGGCCACGGTCTGTCCGGTGACCATCACGGATACGGCCTGCGCCTCCTTGCCTTCCTCCGCCAGAGTCTTGGCGATGAGTGTGGCTGTGCCGAAGAATGCGCCGTGCGGCAGGCCGGCGACGAATCGTGCGACGACCAGCATGGCGGCATTGACGGAGAATGCGGAAGCCAGATTGCCCACCAAGGCAATCACCATAAACAATATGATGAGGTCCTTCGGCGGCACCTTGCGGCCGAATACCAGAATCAGTGTGCCGAAGCACACGCCGATCGCATACGCGGAAATGTAATGGCCTGCGGTGGGGATGTCCACGCCGGTGGCGGCCGCGGCCTGCGGCAGAATGCCCATCATCACGAACTCGGCGGCACCGAGAATGAACGCGCCCGAAGCCAGTGCAAGCAGACTCTTCTTCATGGTTCCTCTAATTACTTCAGTATTACTTACAAAAACAGTGCGGCAATCGATTGATTCGAGCGATATATTACGGTGGTCCGCCAACAAATACGGGGGCTTGCCGTGATGTGGTTTGTCGCTGTGTGCGGCGGGTTGTTTACCGCTGTTCGATCGCTTGGTTTGATTGTTGGGACAGGAAACGAAAAACCGGATTGCTGATTTCTCAACAATCCGGTCCAGTTGTCGGGCTGGCGGGATTTGAACCCGCGGCCTCTTCGTCCCGAACGAAGCGCGCTACCAAGCTGCGCTACAGCCCGTTTGGCAACAGATGTAGATATTACATTGTGGTGGTGGACAATGCAAATCGGCATGTCGCGAGTGTTGCGTGATGGTGGATTCGCCATGTGTACAGGTCTCTCAAGCCTTGTGCAGGGCCGGTTTTGCGTCATGTGAGCGGGTGTTCAGATGGCCGTGCGGTCTGCCGGGCTCATAATCGCCGGCCTTGCGTACACTGATGAATCATGGCTGAAGTTGTCGAAAATACCGAAAACACTGAGAATGAAACCCCGGCCGTCCCGCAGATGAGCACCGTCGAACGTGCGGAAATGCTGCTCAAGCAGGACGCCACCATCCGCGAGAAGATCAAGTCCGGTGCCACGCTGGACGAAGCCGTGGACCCCTCCAACAAGGAGTTCGGCCCGCTGGCCCACCCCGAGCAGGTGCAGATGCGCGTGGCCAAGCGCGCGATGATGCTTGAGGCCGGCATTGCCCCCTACCCGGTGCACTTGGACGTCACCGACACCATCGAGGCGGTCCGCGCCAAGTATGACGGCAAGCTCGAGGCTGGCGAAGAGACCGAAGACATGGTCGGCATTGCTGGCCGCGTGCTGTTCCTGCGCAACGCGGGCGGCCTGTGCTTCGTGCAGCTGTCCGCCGGTGACGGCACCAAGATTCAGGGCATGATCTCCAAGAAGGAGATTGGCGCCGACTCGCTCAAGCAGTTCAAGCAGCTCGTCGACCTTGGCGATCACCTGTACCTCAAGGGCCGCGTCATCGCCTCCAAGACCGGCGAGCTGTCCGTATTCGCCACTGAGTGGGCTATCGCCTCTAAGGCCCTGCAGCCGCTGCCGGCCCTGCACAAGGACCTGAACGAAGACACCCGCACCCGCAAGCCGTACATCGGCATGATCGCGGACGAGAACATCCGCAACATGGTGCGCAACCGCTCCAAGGCCGTGGCCTCCCTGCGCCGCACCTTTGACGACCACGACTTCCTCGAGGTCGAAACCCCGATGCTGCAGACCCTGCACGGTGGCGCGGCCGCCCGCCCGTTCACCACGCACATGAACGCCTTCGACCTTGACCTGTACCTTCGCATCGCCCCGGAACTGTTCCTCAAGCGCTGCCTGGTCGGCGGCATCGATCGCGTGTTCGAAATCAACCGTGACTTCCGCAATGAGGGCGTCGACGCCACGCACGCCCCCGAATTCACCATGGTCGAGGCCTACCAGGCCTATGGCACCTATGATTCCATCGGCCAGCTGGTCAAGGAGCTCGTGCAGAAGACCGCCATGGACGTCTACGGCTCGCACAAGGTCACCCTGCTCGACGGCACCGAATACGACTTCGGCGGCGAATGGAAGACCATCAGCATGTACGACTCCCTGTCCGAATCGTTGGGCGAGGAGATCGTGCCGAATGGCGGCCCGGACGCCCCCGGCACCTCCGTTGAGCACCTGGGCGCCATCGCCGACAAGCTCGGCGTAGAGCGCGACGACGTGGAGAACCACGGCAAGCTCGTCGAACACCTGTGGGAGCACTTCTACGAGGACAAGCTTTACGAGCCCACCTTCGTGCGTGACTTCCCGGTCGAAACCTCCCCGCTGGTCAAGGGCCACCGCACCAAGCCCGGCGTGGTGGAGAAGTGGGATCTCTACGTGCGCGGCTTCGAGCTGGCTACCGGCTACTCCGAGCTCAACGACCCGATCGTGCAGCGTGAACGTTTCGTGGCTCAGGCCAAGGACGCGCTCGCTGGCGACGAAGAGGCTTGCGACATCGATGAGGACTTCCTCGAGGCTCTCGGCGTGGGCATGCCTCCGGCCGGCGGTATGGGTATGGGTATTGATCGACTGCTTATCGCCTTGACCGGTGCCACGATTCGCGAGACCATCACCTTCCCGCTGGTCAAGCCGCTCGTTGGCTGATTAGGCATACTCTGGCTCCCCTCAGAGAGGGGAGCCGAGTTATATATGAAAGGGATTGCTTATGTCCATCGGCTTGTGGGTTCGGGGCGCGCGTCCCAAGACCTTGGCCACTTCCATCGCGTCGGTGATGGTTGGGGCGACGATGGCATACGCGCATATCGAGCAGTCGGGCACCTGCATCGCAATATATCCCGAACCGGCCTCCTGCGCCACGGCCCGTGAACAGCAGACCCTGCTGATGGACCGATTCTGGCCGGTGACCATCCTGTGCCTGCTAGTCGCGCTGTTCCTGCAAATCGCCGTCAACTATGCGAACGACTATTCCGATGGCATCCGCGGCACTGACGCCGGGCGTGACACGGACGAATCGAAATCAGGCAAACCCCAGCGACTGACCGCATCCGGACTGGTACCGGCCAAGCATGTACTGTTCGCGGCGATGATTTGCGCCGCCATCGCCTGCATATGCGGCATTGCCGCTATCGTGATTTCCCAAGCTTGGTGGCTGTTTGCCGTGGGTGTGGCCTCCTTGCTGGCCGGCTGGTTCTACACCGGTGGCAAGCATCCGTATGGATACGTCGGGCTGGGAGAAGTCGGCGTGTTCCTGTTCTTCGGCTTGGCTGCGGTATTGGGCACCGAATACGCGCTGTGCGGCACGGTGGACGTCGGCGGACTATTGGGTGCTGTGGCGGCTGGCCTGTTCTCCTGCCTGATCATGATGGTGAACAATATCCGTGACATCGACGAGGATCGTGAGCATGGTAAGTGCACGCTGGCCGTACGGCTGGGTGAATCCGGCGCGCGTACGCTGCTGATTGTGTGCTGCGTGGCCGCGTGGGCCATAGCCCTGCTCATGTGCGCGACCCTATGGTGGCCGTGGGGCGCAGTGCTGTTGATCTCGGGCGTCGGAATACCTGTGCGCATGGTCTCCAGCGTGAATAAACGTCAATTCCGCCCGGCTCTGCCCGCCGCCAGCTTCCAGACCTTGCTGTTTGCGGTGGTGCTGGCGGTTTCCGTGACGCTCTGAGAGCGAAATAATAAGACGAATACTCGTGTTTGGGCGCACGCGGCTGTAGACTGAACCGTATGACTTATAAACTAGTACTGCTCCGTCATGGACAGAGCGCATGGAATAAAACTAACCAGTTCACCGGCTGGGTCGACGTACCGCTGACCGAGCAGGGTGAAGCCGAAGCCAAGCGTGGCGGCGAGCTGCTCAAGGAGAAGAACGTCCTTCCGGACATCGTGTTCACCTCCCTGCTGCGTCGCGCCATCAACACCGCCAACATCGCTCTGGATGCCGCAGATCGTCTGTGGATTCCGGTTCAGCGTGACTGGCGTCTCAACGAGCGTCACTACGGCGCTCTGCAGGGCAAGAACAAGACCGAGATCCGCGAAGAGTACGGCGACGAGAAGTTCATGCTGTGGCGCCGTTCTTACGCCACCCCGCCGCCCGAGATCGACCCGAACGACCAGTACGCCCAGAACAACGACCCGCGCTACGCCGGCGATCCGGTTCCGGAAGCCGAGTGCCTGGCCAACGTTGTTGAGCGTGTGAAGCCGTACTTCGAGTCCGCTATCGAGCCGGAGCTCAAGGCCGGCAAGACCGTGCTGATTGCTGCCCACGGCAACTCCCTCCGCGCCATCGTCAAGATGCTGGACAACCTGTCTGAGGAAGAGATCGCCAAGGTCAACATCCCGACCGCCATCCCGCTGCTCTACGAGCTGGACGAGAACTTCAAGCCGATCAAGCCGCGTGGCGAGTACCTGGACCCGGAGGCTGCTGCTGCCGGTGCCGCCGCTGTCGCCGCTCAGGGCCAGAAGTGAGCCTAAGCCGCTAACACGGTACAAGCTGTAAGGGGAGTCGCACATAACGTGCGGCTCCCCTTTGCTATGCCTGCCAAATCCCCCATGGGGCGGTGATTACCCCATGGGGCGGTAAAACCCTCATGGGGCGGTATGCCAGAATGGCTTAATTCCGCGGTTTCACATATCCTTCAAACCGCCCCATGGGCAAGTTACCGCCCTATGGGTGTTTTGCTGCCCCATGGATACGCCGGTGTACCGCCCAAAAGCAACAAAAAACGGCGTCCAGCCGTAGCCGGATCGCCGCTTTCGGGCATCCTCCTCAAACCACAGGAGAACAAGTGTTCAGTTATTCGCCCAATGTGAGAACAAGTCCCAATCAGTCGATGTCGGTGCCCTCGTCGCGGGTCGGCTCCTTAGTGGGGTCGAAGCCGGAGACGATGTACACCACACGGCGGGCGGCGGACACGGCGTGATCGCCGAGACGCTCCAGGAAGCGGCCCAGCAGCACGATATCCACGGTCTGCTGACGGGTGATGTCATCGGACAGCGCTAGATCGAAGGTCTGGTGGTGCAGATTGTCCAGCTTGTCGTCAGCCAGGATGATGGCCTCGGCGGTCTTGGCATCGCGATCGAAGAGCATGGCCACCAGCTGGTCAGCGGTGTTGTCCAGGAAGTCGATCATCTCGGCGAACACCGGTTGAGCGGATTCAGGAATCGCGGCGGCCGGATAGGTGCGGCGAGCGGCCTCGGCCACGTGGCGGGCAAGATCGCCCATACGCTCGAACGTGGAAGCCAGACGCATGGTGGAAACGACCACACGCAGATCGGTGGCCACCGGATTCTGCTTGGCGAGCAACTTGACGCACTGGTCAATCACAGAGGACTCCAGGGCATCGATTTCGATGTCGCCGTCAATCACAGTCTGTGCGGCTTCAACGTCCTGATTCAGCAGGGCTTCCCCAGCTCCTTTGATCGCCTTGCGTACGTTCTGCGCCATACGGTCGAGGTCGTCAGCAACCTGCTTCAGCTCCTCGTTGAAAATAACGCGCATTTCTCTAGCCTTTCATGCTTGCTTATTGCAACCTGTACCAGTGTATTATTCCAGTACTTGTTCCCCACTTCAACGTAGGTAATGGCAACCTCAAGTTGTTCTACTGTTCATTGGGTTGTTCACCTGAAATTCATGTTACCGGCGTGCCGGCAAACCGCAATCCCGGCGTGTGGTGTGAAAGAATGGGGGCATGACACAGATGCCGCTCGTCGCCGCGATTGCTCTTATTGTCACGGCTGTTTTATTTGTGGTAGGAATCATCACGCTCATCGTGGGATTTGCGACACATCGAGTGTCCATGGAATCGCCGCTGGCCGATGATGACGACAATGACGATCTGTCCGACGACACCGCCACGCTGCTGTCCATGCTGCCAGGTGCGTCCGTGGTGGTCGACGAGCACGACGAGGTGGTCCGCTGCAATCCCGCCGCCTACCGCCTGGGTGTGGTGTCAGATGACGCCATTGCCCAGCAGCATGTGCTGGATGCCATTCACGAGGCGCGCAAGTCCGGTGGCAAGCGCCAGTTCGACTTGACCACCGATACTCCGGAGCGGTACGTCGCAGACCAGAACAAGGGCGATCACGTCGCCACGCAGTCCGTCCACCGCCCCAACTGGCTGAAGGTGACTGTAGGGCGTATCAACGAGCAGTTCGTCATCGTGTTGATTACCGATGTCAGTGATGTGATTCGTTTCGCTCAAGTGCGTGACTCGTTTATTACCAATGTGTCCGAGCAATTGTTGGGCCCCACTGAGGCTCTGGCCAAACTCGCCGATTCGCTGGAGTCCGGCAATCTGGACGAACAGCAGGTGGCTGCCGACGCTCGCCGGGTGCGTTCCAGCTGCAGCAAGCTCAACCACATGGTGTCTGATTTGCTGCTGCTCATACGCGCGCAGGAGCCGATTACGCCGTCTTCCGCCAACCGACTGAACGTTATGGAACAGCTCAGGGCCACGGCGGCGCGACTGGAGCCGCAGGCAGCCGAGGCTGGCGTGCAGCTGAACATCAAGGGCGACGATGATCTAGTCATCAATGGTGAGGCGGACCAGATCGACAGCGCCGTGACCAAGCTCATCGAAAACGCCATCGGCTATTCCAAGGAAAATGGCGTGGTCAGCGTGTCCGCATCCAAAGACAAGGATGGCGACCGCGCGGTGATTCGCGTGATTGACCAAGGCACGGGCATCGCTAAGAAGGACCAGGCGCGCATCTTCGAGCGGTTCTACCGGGGCGTGGAACAGAGCAATCGCACGGCGGATGGCGTGGGCCTAGGCTTGGCCATCGTCAAGCATGTGGCGCTGACCCATCATGGCGATGTGACCGTATGGAGCGCGCCCGGGCAAGGCAGTACGTTCAGCCTTACGTTGCCGTTGGCGCAGTGAGGTAAGGAATTGGTGGCATGCCTTGCATGCCACCAATGCTGTTTGATGAGCGACCTGCGGCCGCGGTCTCTCCCTCAATCAGCTACGCTGACAGCTCCCGTCATCAGAGGGAGCTTGTGTTGCGTTACTGTCCGAGGCGGCGGTAGTCCCAGCGGTCGAAGTATTCCCAGACCAGCAGTAGCAAGCCAATAATGACGCCGGCCACGCACATAATCACCAACGGCATTACGCTGTAGCCCACGGCCAGCAGAATCAGCACGACAATCAACGCCACAATCCATAGACCGGTACCGATGGCAAACACCTTACGCAGATCCACCCGTACGGGCTTGGGTGCGGGTTTGCGGACGGCAGGGTCAATGAGAGGCGCGAACTTCATACTCATGCACTGTAGTAAGAGTAGGGAGGGGCGTCAAACATCCCTCCCTACGATTTATTCAATCGGCATCAGTTGAGACCGATCAATGTGCATGGCATATATGGTCGGCAATGCGGGGCATATATGCCATCACAGGTGCTCGACCACGTAGTCGACGCACTTGGTGAAGGCCATGACATCAGCCGGTTCCACCGAGGGGAACACGCCAACGCGCAGCTGGTTGCGGCCCAGCTTGCGGTAGCCGGCGGCGTCCACAATGCCGTTCTCGCGCAGGATGGACAGTACCTGAGAGGCCTGGACTCGCTCGTCCAGATCAATGGTGACCACGGCGTTCGAGCGTGCGTCCGCATCGACGACGAACGGAGCGGCGTATTCGGAGCGCTCGGCCCACGAGTACAGGATGGATGCGGACTTGGCGCAACGTGTGGTGGCCCAGGCGAGGCCGCCGTTGTTGTTGAGCCAGCGAATCTGGTTTTCCATCATGATCAGGGTGGCCACGGCGGGCGTATTCAGGGTCTGATCCTTGCGGGAGTTGTTCAGTGCCGTGGTCAGCGAGAGGAACGGCGGCACCCAGCGATGTGCGCCTTCCAGATGAGCGCTTGATTCGACGCCTGCCGCACGATCGATAGCTTCGGGGGAGAGGATGGCGACCCACAGACCGCCATCGGCACCGAAGGCCTTCTGCGGTGAGAAGTAGTAGACGTCGGTCTGGCTGATGTCCACAGGCAAAGCGCCGGCTGCGCTGGTGCCGTCGATGACGGTCAAGGAACCAGCTTCACGACTTCCGGCCACGCGGCGAATCGGGGCGGCCACACCAGTGGAGGTCTCGTTGTGAGCCCAGCAATATGTGTCCACGCCCTCGGTGAGCTCAGGCAGACGGTAAGTGCCCGGCTCGCCGGGGAACAGCACCGGGTCTTCAAGGAAGGGTGCGTTCGCGGCGGACGCGGCGAACTTGGCACTGAACGAGCCATACGTGCCGAATGCGGCGCGACGGGTGATCAGCGAAGCGCAGGCAATCTCCCAGAACGCGCTGGCGCCACCGTTGCCAAGCGCCACCTCATACCCTTCAGGCAGGTGGAAGAACTCGCGCAGACCTTCACGAATCGAAGCGACCAGTTGCTTGACTGGTGCCTGGCGATGTGATGTGCCAAGCAGGGTGGTGGCGCCGGCGTCGAGCGCGGCGATCTGTTCGGGGCGGATTTTGCTGGGGCCGGAGCCGAAGCGACCATCTTCGGGCTTCAGCGACTCGGGAATACTCAGTGTGATAGTCATGGTTTCAAGGGTAGACCAGTGTTGGGGAATATCGCGGATAATGCTCGGTGTGCGGGATTACTGCGGGGTTACTGCGGAATTCCGGGGTGCCGGGCGGCAGTGGTGGCAATGCGGAATGCAGTGCAGAATGTACGCAGCACATCATGGTTACGGTGTGTCGGAATGACATGAGTTAGTGATTCTTCCGATAACCGGATAGTGAGGTTCGTGAACGGGCGGAAACAAGGCAGTTTTTTCACCCGGCCGCACGGTTACGTAAATCGTTTGACACACCCGGATGGTGGGGGATCACATTGAGGATTGACCTCTGTTCGTTGTACAGTACTCAATTGTGACGGTCATACGAGGTCATCGAAATGACCCCGCCGAACCCATCCAAGGAGTTAACGTAGTATGAAGCATGCTTCGCATAAAGCGACCACGGTCTCGCGCCAGAAGTTCAGCTTAGCGAAGGCATTGTTTGCCTCCGGCAAGGGTTCTCATTCCGTTCGTGCTGTGCGTGCGGTGCAATCCGCTGGTAGCGACGCCGTTGTTTTGGGGCTTGATCCGGCCATTGCCGAGAAGATCAACGAAATCGCTCCCCAGACCCGCCGTTCCATTCGTGAGGCCGCTCGTGCCGCTGAACGCCGTAGCCATATTCTTGCCTCGGCCTCACTGGCCGCTCTGGTCGGCACGGCCGCAGGTGCTCTCGCGTTTTCCAACAATGAAGACGCCACGAACTCGTTCGTGGCTGATCCGGCCACGACGACCACGCAGATTAAGCGCATCAGCGATGTGACTGCGGCTTCTCGTTCCGAAGCGCGTACTGATTTGAGTTCATCCTCCGTTACCGCACAGTCCACCAATGAAGGCGGCTGGGGGCTGAGCAATTCAGACAGCACCTTGGACGCCAAGCTGATGAATCGCAATAATGCGAACAATCCTGTGGTGTCGGCTCTCGTGGATGCCGATGGCGATGCTGTGCCGGCTGGCTTCAACCCGAACCATGCCGTTGGCACCAACTCCAACAACTATCCGTGGGGTCAGTGCACGTGGTACGCGTACCAGCGTCGTGCCGAACTGGGCCTGCCTTCCAGCGGCAACTTCGGCAATGGTGGCGCGTGGGCGGCGTCAGCTTCCGCTCTGGGCTATTGGGTGGACAACACTCCTCGCCATGTCGGTGATGCTGTGGTGTTCGCTCCTGGCCAGGCCGATGCCGATGGCGCGTACGGCCATGTTGCCGTTCTGGAAAAGATCAATGCCGACGGCTCCATTGAGATCTCCGAATCCAATGCCAAGGGATTGGGTGTGATTTCGACCCGTACGTTCAGCGCCGCCGAAGCCGGTAAGTTCCAGTACGTTCACTACTGATTCATTTCATTGGCTTACATTCGGTGATTACTGTTCGGATGTGACGTCGCCCTATCGGCAATCGTTCGCGCGAAATGACATTTCAAGTGTTGCGGCCGCGTATTAGTCCGAACTGACCTGTGCCGACACGCCGATATATCCCAATAGCTCCGGGGTGTTTTATTTCTTCCATCCTGTACGAGTTAATGCGCACCGTGTAGGGTGATGGTTCTATGAAGACCAAAACTGTAGCTTCTTCCATTGTTGCCGCGATTGTCTCCTGTGCCTGCTTGTTTATGTTTGTTCCTACAGCAACTGCAGCTGAGGGTGTTACTGTGACTTCCACCAAGTCCTTCCCCTCGTACACCCAGGTGCGCAAAGATCTGACGACTGAAGCCACTGCCACGAGCGTTGAGGACAATGCTGATTGGGGCGGCATTGAGAACCTCGATGTGCCGCAGACGGAATCTCAGGCGGAAAAGGATGCCGCAGCGGCCAAGAAGGCTGCCGAAGAGGAGGCCGAGAAGCAGGCGGAGGTCGAGGCTCAGGCGACCCAGGAGCAGGCCAACGCCGCGAGCCGTAATGAGTCTCGCTCTTCTGTTACTTATTCCGATGCCAGTGGTTCGGTTTCCGCTGGTGCCGGTGCCTCTATCGACCGTGCGTATTCTTTGATCGGACAGAGCATGGACTGCACCGCATTGGTCAGTCAAGCGTTGGCGGCCCGTGGCATTAACTTCCACGGTTGGCCTGAAGAGTACGTCAATGTTCCCGGTGGCCACGTAGTCACAGACGGGTCCCTGCAGCCGGGCGATATTCTGATTTATGCCAACACCGGTGGATGGAATGGCGGCGCGCACTACGATCATGTGGCGCTGTATGTCGGCAACGGTCAGGCGGTCCATGGTGGCTGGAACGGCTACAGCGTGGCTCTCGCTAGCGCCATGACCGAAAAACTCACCATCGTGGTACGTATCCCGTGATGCAGTCTTATTGATTGATATATTGCAGGCCTCGGATGCCAATCGGTATCCGAGGCCCGTTGCGTTCTCCTGCCGAGTGATACACCCGCGACATCATCTTCGAAAAGACATTCCTGTTATGAAATCGACCCATGTGTGCTAAGGTAAGGCGCTGATGACGAACGTTAAGAATATTATTTCCACATCAGTGGCGGTTATCGCCACGGGTGCCATGTTTGCATGCGTAGCCCCGTTTGCCTCTGCCGATTCCGCGCAGACGAGTGCTGTGGTGTCCTCACGCTCTTTCCCGAAGGCGAGTTCGGTGAAGAAGAATTTGTTCGCCGAATCCACCTCCACCTCGGTTGATGAGAACTCTAAATGGGGTGGCATCGAGACTCTTGATGTGCCACAGACCGAGTCTCAGGGCGAGAAGGAAGCTGCTGCAGCGGCGGCGGCTCAGAAAGCCGCTGATGAAGCTGCTGCAGCCCAGTCCGCTGCTGCTGCGGCAGCCAGCCGCTCTGAACAGCGTGCGTCGATTCCACAGGTTGACTTGGGTAAAATGACTGGCACTGGCACTGGCGCTGAGCTTGCTAGCTTCTCACTGAAGTTCCAAGGCTATCCGTATGTTGCCGGCGGCAACACTCCGGCAGGATGGGATTGCTCCGGTTTTGTGCAGTACGTCTTCTCCCAGTTTGGCATCTCCCTGCCTCGTACCTCTGGTGCTCAAGCCACCGTGGGTACTCCGGTCGCAAGCTTGGCGGATGCCAAGCCGGGTGACATTCTTGCGAATGGTACTCATGCGGCCATTTACATCGGTAACGGACAGGTGATGAATGCTATGAACCCGGTGCAGGGAACGGCAGTAAGCGACGTTTCCGTATTCGGTGGAGCTGGATATTCCATTCGCCGCGTGATGTGACAAGAATTATGCGGTAAGCGAATTCGTATTAAGGCACGTCCTTTGGGGTGTGCCTTTTTCGTATACGCGGATTTCTTTTTGAGCGGAGGATACCGGCCAAACCGAGTGTCGCGGGGTATTGTTGAGATACGCGGTATTCGTGCCGCAATAACTTCAAGGAGGTCGTCATGATTAACGACAAGGCTATTCTCGTCGGCGTTGACGGGTCGCATGCCAGTTACAAGGCAACATGGTGGGCCGCGAATTATGCAAAGCACGCGGGGCTGACGCTGCAGATTGTCTGCGCATATTCCCTGCCGAGCTATGCCGCCGTTTCGTTCGATGCCACTTACACGGCGATGGGGGACGATAACGCCGCGCATTCCGATGCTCAGGAGATTCTGTCCAAGGCCAAGGCCATCGCAGACGAGCAGGGCGTCGAAGCCGCCACACTGATTGTTACCGGAGATCCGGCATCGGTGTTCGTCGAATTGTCTCGTAACTACAATCTGATCGTCATTGGCAACCGTGGCAAGGGCGGTCTGGCCGAGCGCCTGCTGGGCACTACGTCCTCATCGCTGCCGGCATATGCTTACTGCCCGATTGTGGTGGTGCCGTACACCGATGATGACGGTAACCTGATGCACCTGAACAACACGATCACCAAGGTGGCCGTCGGCTCCGACGAATCCAAGTGGGGTCTGAAGGCGCTGGACATTGCCGCCGACTTCGCCACGTGCTGGGGTGCGGAACTGGACGTGATTTCCGCTGTGCCGAACCTGAAGGGTGTGGACGGCGAGGACGCCGTCATGGAGTCCTACAAGGACGATCTTGAGGTGCGCATCAAGCCGTTGCAGGAATCGCATCCTGATCTGAAGATCAACAAGCAGATCGTTTCCGGCCCGGCCGTGAGCGCCCTGACCAAGGCCAGCTACGATCACGATGTGGTTGTTGTCGGCTCCCGTGGTCGCGGCGGCTTCACTGGCTTGCTGCTGGGCTCCACCAGCCAGGGCCTGCTGCAGCATGCGGTCGGCCCGGTGTACGTGGTGCCACGCAAGTATGTTGAGGCCGCGGAATCGCGTCTCGACACCGTGCCGAGCTCGCCCGCCGAAGTGCCTACCAAGTCGCTGGAGGAGATTGCCGGCGTCGAGGAGATTCCGGTGTCCGCAGCCGAGCCTGAAGTCGCCCAGCAGATCGAAAAGACCATCGATCCCGATCGCCAGTAAAGTCCGAATATACGGAAAGAGGCTCCCGCCAGGGAGCCTCTTCAATTTATATCCCGTCTCAGTGCTTGACGGTGACGTTCATGCGCACCGGGGTCTCCTGCACGTAGGTGTGCTTGACCGTGCAACCCTTGTCGATATGGCGGGTGACGCGCTCCTTGAGACTCTTTTTACCGCCGGTCATGGTCGTCGCGCCGAGGAGCGGGTTTTGCGGCTTGGTGCACACCGGCGTCGGAAGCATCAATCACCACCTGCTCCTCGAAACCGGTGTAGGCGTCATTTTCCGGGTCGTACGTGCCATCCACCACAATCTTGGCACCCTTGCCCTCACCCAGCGTATGTTCGATGGCGAACTGGCTGGACAGCGCGGCGCAACCGGCCAGCGCGACCTTCATCAGATCGCCCGGCGTGAACTGGCCACGATCCTTGCCGAACTTAATGTGTGCGCCATCGTCGCTGAACGCATCCCACGAACCGTCCTTGTTACGCTCAACCCACAGTCGCTTACCCATAGCTGCTCCTTTATTTTCAGCCGCCGGCGATCTGGCCCATCGCCATGCCAGCGGGGGAGCGCGGCACCTGGCCGCTCTCCCGCATCAGTGGACTTCTCTATTATGCCCCTAAGCTACACTGGTGCACATGGCTTTGACCGAAGAACAACTCGCAGATATTCGCTCCCGTATCCCCGCACGTCCCGAAACGGACATTCCGATGCCCTATGAGGACCTGGTGCGCAAGATCCTGACCGAAGGCACGCTGAAGTCCGATCGCACCGGCACCGGCACGATTTCCCTGTTCGGCCAGCAGATGCGCTTTGACCTGTCGAAGTACTTCCCGTTGCTGACCACCAAGACCGTGTTCTTCAAAGGCCTGGCCTATGAGCTGCTGTGGTTTTTGAAGGGTTCCTCCAACATCAACTGGCTGCTGGAGCACAACGTGCATATTTGGGATGAGTGGGCGGACGAGAACGGCGATCTGGGCCCGGTCTATGGCGTGCAGTGGCGTTCCTGGCCCGCGCCGACCCCCGAGGACCCGAATCGCACCATCGACCAGATCTCCAATGTGCTCGACCTCATCAAGCATCATCCGGATTCGCGCCGCATGATCGTCTCCGCGTGGAATCCGGCCGAGGTGGAGAAGATGGCGTTGCCGCCCTGCCACGCGCTCTTCCAGTTCTACGTGGCCGACGACAAGCTAAGCTGCCAGCTGTACCAGCGTTCCTGCGACATGTTCCTCGGCGTGCCGTTCAATATCGCCTCCTACTCGCTGCTCACCATGATGATGGCGCAGCAGGCCGGGCTCAAGCCGGGCGAATTCGTCTGGACCGGCGGCGACTGCCATGTTTACGACAACCACGTCGACCAGTTCCTTGAGCAGCTGGGCCGCAAGCCCTACCCGTACCCGACCATCGAGATCCGTAAGGCCGATTCCCTGTTCGACTACCAGTATGAGGACTTCAAGGTCGTCGGCTACCAGCATCACCCCACTATTAAGGCACCTGTTGCGGTCTGATGCTGATTACCGTTTCGTGGACAGCGAATACTGTGAAGGTGACGGCCCCCGAGTCTTCGCTGTCCACTACACTAAGGCCCAGTTCCGCAATCCAGGAGGAGTAAGCGAAATGGAGCATGACAGTAGCCGTAGCGGCTATCACGAACCCGAGCCCGGATCTGCCGGGCTGTCTGCCACTGAAGAAGACTGGGGTGACGATTATCCCAAGACCTTCTCGGTGAATCTTATCTGGTCCGAAGCCCGTGACAAGGAAGGTCGCGCCGGTGCCATCGGCCTCAATGGTGGCATGCCTTGGCACTGTGCCGAGGATATGAAGCATTTCAAGGAGCTGACCGTCTCCCATCCGGTGATTATGGGTCGTAAGACCTGGGAATCGCTGGGGGGCAAGTACCGGCCGCTGCCCAACCGCGACAACATCGTCGTTTCCCACGATCCGATGTACCGTGCGCCGGGGGCCACTGTGGTCACCAGTCTTGACGACGCGCTCGATATGGCCCGTCAGGAGGCGATTCCGGACGACGGTCTGGACCGTTCGGAGATTTGGATCATCGGCGGCGCCCAGTTGTTCGCCAAGGCTTTGCCGTTCGCGGACAAAGCCTATGTGACTGATCTGGCCGCCACCGTGGATGCCGACAGCTACGCGCCCGATATGGCGTCGCTGGTCGAGGCCGGGATGTGGCGGGAAGCCGAAGTGGGCGAGTGGCATACGCCCGCCAAGGAGGAGTCCGGCATCGATTCCTATCGTTTCCGTATCTTGGCCAAAACCAAGTAAGCATGCGAATCCGGCTTATGCCCTTTATAGCGGCATGAGCCGGATTCATATTCATTCGACCCCAACAATACAGTCGGGCCGTGTGCGGCCCGGTGAAGCCCGATTGAGGATTGATTCAAAGCTATGAGCAATACCCAGCCCTACACCGTAATGACCGTCTGCACCGGCAATATCTGCCGTTCGCCTATGGGTGAGATCATTCTGCGTCACTTCTTTAATGAGCGCGGTCTTGGCGACCAGGTGAACGTGGAATCCAGCGGTGTGTCCGACGAGGAGTGGAGCCACCCGATCGACCCGCGTGCCGTGCGCGTGCTACGCGAACGTGGCTATGGTGATGAGATTCCGCGTGACCACTTCGCACACCGCATCTCGCGTGAGGAAATCGACCGTACCGACCTGTTCCTGCCGATGACCGCCTCCCACATGCGCGCCCTGCTGCGCATGCTGCCGGCCGGCAAGCGCGCCGAAGTGCACATGTACCGCAGCTTCGACCCGAATCTGCCCAAGCCGAAGCCCGGCCGCGAAGATCAGATCGATCTGGTGGACCCGTGGTACGGCGGCAAGCACGAGTTCGAGGTCGCCATCGACCAGATTGAGGAAGTCGCCCCGTACATCGTCGATTGGGTGGCGAAGCAGCTGTAGGAATCGGCCTGTGGCCGATGCTGTGTGTTTCGCAGTCTTACGACTGCGGGTCTCTACCTCCGTCACCGCTTCGCGGTGCCGCCTCCCTCGTCAGAGGAAGGTACAGAAGATTACCTCCCTCTGTAAGGGAGGTGCTGAGCATAGCGAAGCGGAGGGAGAGACTAACGAGTCGGGTGCCTCAGAACACCAGTTGCACCAGCAACATATATACAATTGTGCCGCCGGCGATTGAAAGCAGCATATTGCGTTTCCATACGTGCAGCAGCACGATGACGGTGCAGGCGATGAGTTCCGGAAGGCCGTGTGAACCGGTCAGAATCGGGGTGTTGCGCAGTGCGTATACCACCAGTAGACCGGTCATCGCATAGGGCAGGACCTGGCCGAAATACTCGATGATGCGCGGCGGCTGCTTGGACTCGGGAAACACCAGAAACGGCAGAAAACGGGTGCACATCGTGCCCAGCACCACCGTCACGATAGTGATTGCGCCTTGCCAGATGGTCATCGTCATCGCATCTGTCCTTCCTTCTGCTGGTCCGCTGCGTGGCTCATGGCATGGTTTGCCGTGGCTTCCGGGGCGTCGGCGGCCGGCCGCAACACGTCCAGATGCGGGCGTAGCGCGACGAACAGTATCAGCATGGCGATCATTGAGGGAATCATGAAATCATTGGCCCCGAATATCAGCAGGCAGGCCAGTGATGTCAGCACACCGATGACGGCGGACAGTCGCTCGCGATGCTTGCCGTCGAGCCACTGATCGAGGAAGATCACCAGAAACAGCGCGGTCAGTACGAAATCAAGACCGTCGGTATTGAACGGCAGATGCGCGCCGATCAGCCCGCCCAGTGTGGCGCCGGTCACCCAATACAGCTGATTGCACAGCGTAACCCAGAAGTAGAACCAGCCACGGTCGATGCCGGCGGGGATTTTCGCGGTGGAGTTGATGGCAAAAGTCTCGTCGCACATACCGAAAATCAGGTATGGGCGCTTCCAGCCGAGCCCTTTGAATTTGCCGAGCATGGATAGTCCATAAAACAGGTGACGGGCGTTGACCATCAGGGCCAGCAGAAAGCCGGCGAGCGGGTTGAACGCGGAGAGCAGCAGATTCACCGTGACGAATTCCATTGAACCGGCGAAGATGAACGCGCTCATGCACATCGGCCATACGAAGGAGAAGCCTTTGGTGCCCATGAGAATGCCATACGAGGCGCCGAGAAACAGGAACCCCAGGCAAATCGGTATGGTCAGCGGAAACGCTGCTTTGAGCGCCGGCAGCCAGGCGTTGGTGTTGGCGGTGTCTGCCATGTGGATGATGTTCTCCTTGTGCAACTGGTCTGCCGGCCGATGTTCGCCGATGATGCCATATGCGGTTATACACGCATGGTGTCGATAAACGGGGTGAGGGTGGCGTCGGGACCCTGTGCGCGAAGTCACAGTGTGGAGGATGTCACATCGTCTATGGTGGGATAGTCCTTGTGGCGGGCGCGAACACGTGCTGAGATGAAACCATGAGCACATATCAAGCGGGCCGAATGCTTTCAGACCTGGTCCCGCGAATACGAAAAGACCTCGGTCGCTATGACCGGGGTCTTTAGTGAAGTACCCCCAGAGAGAGTCGAACTCTCGTTGTCAGATTGAAAGTCTGGTGTCCTAACCGTTAGACGATGGGGGCGAACAACTCGAATTACTTTACGGGAGGTTGTTCGGTTATGCAAATCGACGGCATTTCGGCGTGTCGTGATTAGTTCAAGGTAACGGCCTGATAGGTAAAGTCGTGAATCACGCGGCCGGCGGCCAGGCCCTTCTTTTCGAAGTTGGTGAGCACGCGGCCCTCGAATCGCTCGGATTCGGTGAAGTCGGCGTGCGGCATGTCGGCGGCCAGATCGGCGTTGCCCTTGCCCACGTGCTCCAGCGGGAGGCTGACGGTTATGCTGCCCAGGTTCTTCCAGCCATCAAGGCCGTCCATCACCTCGTGCACGTGCAGGGCATAGTCCTCGATGTCGGTGGCGATACGCCAGACGCCGTCTGTGACCAGCGCGCGATGGATGTCGCCGGCCATGGCCTTCTGCACGATGCGGCGCTTGTGGTGCTTCTTCTTGGGCCAAGGGTCGGGGAAGAAGGTCCATACCTCGGCCACGGTGCCGGCCGCGGTCACCTTGAACAGCTCGGGCGCATTGACCTGGGCCACGCGAATGTTGGTCAGCCCCTGCTTGCCGGCGAGCAGCAGCGTGTGGGCCACGCCGGGGTCATAGACCTCTAGGGCAAGGAAGTTCGTCTCCGGGCGGGCTGCGGCTGCTGCCGCCACGTTTTCTCCCTGCCCGGTGCCGATTTCCACAATGAGCGGATTGTCGTTGCCCCATGCGGACTCCACGAACGCGCGGTCGAGCGTGACGCCTTCGCGCACGTCCAGCAGGTTGCCGGCCGCAATATCCAACAGATATGTGTCGGCATAGTTGTCCCAGGCGCGCTGCAGGCGATCGTCCAAACGTCCGGAGCGGCGTACGAAGGAGAGCACCTTGTGCAGGGGGTGCGCCGGTGCCTCGGTGTGGTCTGTGCCCATCGCGGCGACGGGATCGATTGCTGTGGATTCGGGATTGGTCATATATTCCTCGGATTTTCCTTGTGCGCCGCACCGCTGTTCATTCATTAGGTCGATTTGGCGTTCATTAGGTAGGTGGTGTGCGATACCAACCACCATATCAAGCCGTTTACCCGGTGTCCGTGCGGGCCGGCTCCGGGCCGACCTACCTAATGAACGCCAAATCGACCTAATGAATGCAGATATTGCCGGACGACACCACCGTTTTGTGCGATTATGTTCGTGTGATATACTCAAATTGTTTCAAAAGGTAACAAAGCGGACCAAAAGTGAACAGCCGCTGAACTCCCCACGGCCGACACTTGCAACCCGCACAAGGAAAGGTCAACTATGACAGTTCTCGTCACCGGCGGCTGCGGCTACATCGGCGCTCATGTCGTTCACGCACTCCATCAGGCCGGCGAAAAGGTCGTTGTCGTCGACGATCTGAGCTACGGCAAGCCCACTCGCATCGAAGACTCCCGCCTGTACGGCATGGATATCGCCGCCCCGGGCGCCGGTGAGCGTTTGGCCGAAATCCTCGATGCCGAAGGCGTCGACTCCGTGATCCACTTTGCCGCTCGCAAGCAGGTCGGCGAATCCGTGGAGAAGCCGCTGTGGTACTACCGGCAGAACATCAACGGCATGCTCAACGTGCTCACCGGCATGACCCAGTCCAAGAACGCCAAGAAGCTCGTCTTCTCCTCTTCCGCCGCCACCTATGGTGTGCCGCCGGTCGATGTGGTGCCTGAGGACGTCGTCCCGATGCTGCCGATCAACCCCTACGGCCAGACCAAGCTGTTCGGCGAGTGGATGGCACGCGCCTGCGAGCAGCCGTTCGGCATCCGCTTCTGCGCGCTGCGCTACTTCAACGTGGCCGGCTGCGGTCCGGTGGAGCTTGAGGATCCGGCCATCCTGAACCTCATCCCGATGCTGTTCAATCGCCTCAAGCAGGGCAAGGCTCCCGCCATCTTCGGCGACGACTACCCGACTCCGGACGGCACCTGCGTGCGCGACTACATCCACGTCTCCGACTTGGCCGACGCCCACATCGCCGCCCTCAAGTACCTCGACCGTGACGAGCGCAAGTACGACGCCTTCAACGTCGGCACCGGCGAAGGCACCTCCGTGCGCCAGATCGTCGACGAAGTCAAGAAGGTCACCGGTCTGCCGTTCACCGAGGCTGTCATGGCCCGCCGCGCCGGCGACCCGCCGCACCTGATCGGCTCCCCGAAGCGCATCAACGAGGAGATGGGCTGGCATGCCAAGTACGACGTGGAAGACATCGTCAAGTCCGCGTGGGATGCCTGGCAGGCCAACCCCGAACACCACATCGACGTCGACACCTGGAAGCAGGCTGACTGAGATTGACGGTCACTTTGCGGTGGATGCCGCGAAGCGTTTCCGTCCATAAGGGCGTGGCCGGGGTTCCGGTCGCGCCCTTCGTCGTTTTGTGGATGTTTGTGACAGACGTGTTCGCGTGCTGGTGATAGCAAAAACCTTGAAATTATGCGGAACACGCCGAAGTTTGCATGACTGGCGAATTTCAGTAATATATACATCTGTTGCCTCACGCAAGTGAGAACAATGGCCCCGTAGCTCAGTTGGTTAGAGCGCCGCCCTGTCACGGCGGAGGTCACCGGTTCAAGTCCGGCCGGGGTCGCTGGAATGGTTATGAAGCCCGGATTATCCGGGTTTTTGACTGTTCATGGCTCTGTAGCTCAGTTGGTAGAGCGAGCGACTGAAAATCGCTAGGTCAACGGATCGACGCCGTTCGGAGCCACCATAATGAAGCCCCGCCTTGTGCGGGGCTTTTGTATATCCGTCGCGTACCTACTCCGGCGGGGGTTATAGGCCAAAATGGCGGGCTGGCCGGTCAATGCAAAGGCTCGCGTTCGCCAACAACTGTCTTCCTCGCCGCAACTACGCACGCCAACAGCACCAATGCGAACATCGATCCGAACAGCAACCCGGTCTTAAGACTGTCGCCATTGGCAGAGGCCACCAGTCCCACTACGGCAGGGCCGCCGGCGCATCCGAGGTCGCCGGCCACGGCTAGTAGCGCGAACATCAGCGTACCGCCACCGGGCATGGCGTCTGCAGCCATCGAGAACGTTCCGGGCCACATAATACCCACTGAAAAACCGGTGAGCGCACAGGCAAGCAGACCCAGTACCGGTGCCGTGGTTAGGGCTGCGGTCAGATACATGGCCACGCACAGTACGGAACTGCTGACAATGAATGCCGTGAGATCCAGTCGATGCCCCAGCACTCCGTAAATCGTGCGGGACAGGCCCATCATCAGGGCGAATGCGGCAGGTCCCGCCAAGTCGCCAATCACCTTGGTCACGCCCAGACCGGACTCGGCGAACGCGCTGGCCCACTGGCTCATGCCCTGTTCGGCCGCGCCCGCGCACAGCATCATAAGGAACATCAGGTAGAACACCGGCTTCTTCGACAAGTCGGCGAACCGCATGGTCGCCGTGCCTTCCGGCACAATGCGCGGCATGGGAGCGCCAGCGAACATCGCGATGCCGATGGCAGGCACAATCGCCCACAAGCAAGCGAGAACCGGCCATGAGCCGGTGCCGAACGCAAACAGAAACAGCGTGGAGATGGCCACGGTGCCGAGCTGGCCCCAGCAGTAGAAGGAGTGCAGCAGGCTCATCGCCTTGGCCTTGTGTTCGCTCGGGCAGGCCTCGACGATGGGGGAGACCATGACCTCGATGAGTCCGCCGCCGAGCGCGTAGAGGAAAATCGCCGCCAGAATCGCGAGATACGGGTCCGGCACGCGGGTGGGGAGCAAGCCCAACGCCAGCAGTCCGGCAAGGGCGGCCAGGTGGGCGGCGATAATGCACGGCTTGTATCCGATGCGGTCCACGAACTTGCCGGCCAGCACGTCCACGACCAGTTGGGTGACGAAGTTGACGGTGATGAGGGCGGAAAGCCGCGCCATGTCGATGCCGAGTGTCGCCGCGAACGTGACGAACAGCAACGGCATGAAGTTATTGATTACCGCCTGAGTGATGTATCCCACGAAGCAGGCGGTGACAGTGTGGTTGTAGTTCGGGGCTGTGGCGCTCATAGAGTCAGTATTGCAGAAAAAGCACCCGCGAAATGCGCGTGCGAAGAGAATCGTGTGGGACGGCAGATGAACAATGGTAAAAACCGCGTGCCGTCCCACAAAAAGGAATCAGGCCTGCCACCATTGGCGCAGGGGGTACCACTTGCCGTCCGGGTGGGCCACGCGATCCGGCTTGACGGCCAAGAACTGGTGAATCTGGATGCCGTCGAGCTCGAAGTTCAGAGCGCAGGCGGCCATGTACATACCCCATACCTTGGCGCGTTCAAAGCCGACCTGCTTGACCGCGTCGTCCCAATGCTCGGAGAGGTTCTGGTTCCAGTGATGCAGGGTGAGCGCGTAGTGCTGGCGCAGGTTCTCCTGATGCACCACGTTGAAGCCGGCGTCATGGATGCACGATTCGATGAAGCCGGGCGCGCCGAGATCACCGTCCGGGAAGATGTAACGGTCGAGGAATTCGTCGGTACCGGGCTTGCCGTGAGGCTCGTCATGGCTGATGGTGATCTGGTGGTTCAGCAGTCGGCCCATCGGCTTCAGAAGGCGGAACATCTCTTCGAAGTAGCTCTGGTAGTTCTTGACGCCTACGTGCTCCATCATGCCGATCGAGCAGATACCGTCGAAGTCGTGCTCAGGCACCTCGCGGTAGTCCTGCACACGCACTTCGGCCAGATCCTGCAGCCCTTCACGGGCGATCCATTCGTTGGCGTACGCGGCCTGTTCCTTGGAAAGGGTGACGCCGAGCGCCTTGATGCCGCGACGGGCGGCGGTGATGACCATCGAACCCCAGCCGCAGCCGATGTCCAGTAAGCGCTGGCCGGGCTGCAAGTCCAGTTTGTCGAGAATCAGGCGCAGTTTGTTGGCCTGTGCGTCTTCAAGGCTCATGTGTTCGTTGTCGAATACCGCGCAAGTGTAGGTCATGGAGGATCCAAGGAAGTCGGCGTAGAACTCGTTGGACATGTCGTAGTGGAAGCTGACGGTTTCCGAATCGGCCTTTTCGGTGTGCGGCATCAGGCCACGCTTGATACGGGCGAACTTGCTCGGGCCCTCGGTGGCGGGCACCGGCGGCTTCTTGAAGCCATGGCTCAGGATGCCGGCAGATACGCGGGCAATTGATGTGGGAGTGAGTGGGCGAACGTATTTGGACAGCGACACCAGCTTGCGCATCGCCGGATACGGGTCGGCGTAGTCAATGCCGTCCACGTCGAAATCGCCCAGAATGTATGAGCGCACGATGCCGATTTCATTCGGGTGCGCGAGTAGCTGGTACATGCAGTTCGGCGTGGCGATTTTGACCTTCAAATCCGCGTCTGCCGGGCCGAAATGCGAGCCGTCGAAAGCGTCGATACGAACGGGAGTGGCGGCGTCGAGAAACAGGGACGCCATCTCGCCGACCGTCATAGCCTTGCCATTTGCCATTATCTACCTCATTCTCTTATGATGATCACCCCAACTGTCGAGGTATCTTAGTCCTCTTCAGGAGACTGAAACCGTTGAATACACCATCTGGTGAACCAGTTCGCGTTCGGCTGATGAAGCACGAATGGAATTAGGCATCTCGCATATTGATTGCGCTACGCGCGAAGTAAGCGGATGAGAGACGAGTTTCTCGGAGAGCGTCAGATGACTCCGGAAAATGGTCTTATCGTTGAGATTTCGGGCGATGGAACTGGTTTGGTCAATGGACAATAATTCGACAAGTGCGGAATTCCGCCATTTCTTGCCATTATTTTCAGTGTTGTTCTTTCAGCGTGTTTTCAGGTGAATGCTCATGCGCGGAGTAGACTGGGGAACCGTTGGACCACTCAAAGACAGAGTGGACCACCAGTTAAGACACTAGCTCAAAAGGAGAGCCCCTATGGTGTACCGCATGATTTTCAACCAGACTGCATACTTCGGACGTGGCGCGATCAAGGAGATTCCGGCCGTCGCCAAGCAGCACGGCTTCACCAAGGCATTTATCGTCACCGACCCGGTGCTGCTGGAGACCGGCACCGCCGAGAAGGTCACCAAGGTTCTGGATGAGGCCGGCCTGCCGTACGAGGTGTTCTCCAACGTCAAGCCGAACCCGCCGGTCGAGTGCATCAAGGACGGCGTCGCCAAGTTCGCCGAGTCCGGTGCGGACTTCCTGATCGGCCTGGGCGGTGGCTCCCCGCAAGACACCTGCAAGGGCATCGGCATCATCACCGCCAACCCGGAGTTCGCCGACGTGCTTTCTCTGGAAGGCGTCGCGGATACCAAGAACCCGTCCGTCCCGATCTTCGGCGTGCCGACCACCGCCGGCACCGCCTCGGAGACGACCATCAACTACGTGGTCACCGACACGGCCAACAAGCGCAAGTTCGTGGCTGTCGACCCGCACGACATCCCGATCGTCGCTTTCGTGGACCCGGATCTGACCGACTCGATGCCGCGCGGCCTGAAGGTCGCCACCGGACTTGACGCCCTGACCCACGCCATCGAGGGTTACATTACCCCGGGTGCCTGGAGCCTGTCCGACTGCCTGTCCATGCAGACCATCCGCATGATTGCCAAGAACCTGGCCAAGTCCGCCGACGGCGACATTCCGGCCGGCGAGCAGATGGCCTACGCGTCCTACATCACCGGTATGGCCTACTCCAACGTGGGCCTCGGTCTGGTGCACGGCATGGCTCACCCGCTGGGCGGCCGTCTGGGCGTGGCCCACGGTGTGGCCAACGGTATTCTGCTGGCCCCGGTCATGGAATACAACAAGGACTTCACCGGTGAGAAGTACCGCGACATCGCCGATGCGTTCGGTGTTGAGGACGCCTACACCGGCGACCTGGAGAAGGTGCGCGAAGAGGCCGTGCAGGCCGTCCACAAGCTGACCGTGGATCTGAAGAACCCGACCACGATTTCCGAAGTGGGCGCCACCGAGGCCGACCTTGAGCCGCTGGCTCACGATGCCTTCAACGACGTGTGCACCCCCGGCAACCCGCGTCAGGCAACCGAAGAGGACATCCTCGCGATTTACAAGTCGCTGATGTGATCAGTCAATGACAGTAAACATTAGCTCCCTCTGATGAGGGAGCTGTCAGCGTAGCTGACTGAGGGAGAGAAGTTGCGGCGTAGCCGCTGAATAATAGGTATCGGCCTGCGTCCGATTCAATGTTTTAGCGACTGCGTCGCAGTCTCTTCCTCAGTCTCACTTCATTCGACAGCTCCCTTATCAGAGGGAGCTTGCATAAGCAGAGGGGGCTCGTATATCTAGCTACTTTTCGTGCTTTTCGTCGTAGACTTCGTCGGTGGGGGTCTCGTCGTACAGCTGCTTGCCTTGCGCCTCCGCCAGTTCCATCTGCTCGTTGATCCACGCGGCTTCAGCCGGATTGATATCCGCGGAATTCAGCACTTTCTGCCACACCGGGTAGAACATGTGCATCGCCGGATACATGGCGGTGAACAACACCTCCGGCTTATGCGTGCGCGTATGTTGCGGATGCGCATCAAACGTATTCTTAAAACGTCGCATGTAGCTCAGGAACGAACTCAACGACGTATCCATCCGTCGCGCACTCATCGCGGCGATCATGCGCGGCGAGTACACGGTTTTCAGATCCTTGCCCATCAGATGCAGGGAAATATCGATATCCTCATGCATCACATCGGCCTTATCCCGGCAGACCTCATTCACAATCTGATGCCAGGCCGAAGCGCGCAAGGCCATATTCGAGCCGAACAGCAGCGGCTGGCCGCCATCGGCACGGTAGATTCGCTTGCGTAAGGAATTGTCGCCTTTCAACCCGAAATGGCGTGAGGGCATGTCGTAATACATCACCGGACCAGTGGCACCCATCGCGGCCGGGTCTTCGGTGAAGATGCCGGAGACCACCTCCACCCAGTCAGGCCGGATCATACAGTCGGCGTCAAAACGGCCCAGCACATCGCCGGTCGCGGCGTTCAGGCCAAAGTTGCGGGTGGGAATCAGCCCCTGTTCATCGTTCTGGTGCAACAGTTTGACCGGGGCCTCAGGATGTTCGGCAATGAACTGTTCGACAACCGCACAGGTGTTGTCCGTAGAACGATTGTCCACCACCAGCACCTCATGCGGCATGATGGTCTGACGGGTGGCGTTCAGCAGGCAGTCGCGGATGCGTTCGGCTTCGTTCCACGCTGGGATGATGATCGAAACGTTGAGCATAACATCAACAATAGAAAAGCGGGTGTACGCCGCCGGCGTATCCGAGCTTCAAACCCCTCGCTACAATGGGGAGCCATGAGCGAACGCGTGCGAAACGTAAACAGCACCGACACGTTGAGAACCGGTGCCGCAGAGGCCGGGGCAGACCCGGACGACGAGAATCGTATCGACTTTGGTACTTTGTTCCCCGCCAAGGGAGATTCCCGTAGGCCACCGGAATGGTTCGGCCGCGCGCTGCTGTATGTGGCCCTTGCCGTCATCGTATTCATGTTCTGCTGGCGCTCGTGGGGCGACATCTCCTATCTAGTGCTCGACATCATCATCTCGCTGTTCCTGGCGCTGGCCGTCGAACCGTTGGTGGTGGCGCTGGTGGCTCATGGCTGGAAGCGTGGCGTGGCTTCCGCCGTCAGCTTGGTGGGCGTGGCCGTGGTCGTGGGTGTGCTGCTCACGCTATTTGGCAACATGTTCGTACAGCAGATGATTGCCATGGTCCGCGGTTTGCCGGCCATGTATGAGCAGATTCGTGAGTTCGTGGACCAGTATGCCACGTTCAAGATGCCGGAAATCAGCAATCTCGGCATGGAAATCTTCAACAATATCCAGACCTCGTGGGTCACCGATTTTGCCGGTACCGCCATGAGTACGGTGGGCGGCCTGTTCTCCTTCCTGCTGAACCTCATGACCGTGGTCATGACCACGTATTACATCTCCGCCGCCGGCCCCAAACTGCGCCGCTCCTTCTGCCAGTGGCTGGCCCCCAACACGCAGCGCCGATTCCTGCTGGTGTGGACCGTGGCCCAAGGCCAGATTTCGTCCTTCCTGTTCTCCCGTTCGATTCTGGCGTTGATCAACGCCACCTGCACTGCCATCTTCTTAGAGATTCTGCATGTGCCCTACTGGCTGCCGTTGGCCCTGTTCTGCGGCGTGGTATCCCAGTTCATCCCCACGGTCGGCACCTATATCGGCGGCGCGCTGCCGGTGCTGTTCGCTTGGGGCAACCGCGGATGGACGTACGCCGTGGCGGTGCTGGTGTTCATCATCGTCTACCAGCAGATCGAGAACCTGATTCTCTCGCCGAGGATTTCGCAGCGCACGATGGATATCAACGCGGCCGTCGCCTTCCTCGCGGTGCTGGCGTTCGGCTCGCTGTTCGGCGCGTTTGGCGCGTTCCTGGCGCTGCCGGTCACCGCATCGCTGCAGGCCATCTTCCGTGCGTACACCAAGCGCTATGAGCTGATTGACTCACCACTGATGAACGATCCGACTCCGGAGAAGAAGTCCAAGATCGTCGAGGCGTCCGAAGCGTTCGGCGAGCATGTGCTGCAGCCGATCGGCGAGCACATGCCGCGTGCGGCCAAGGGGTCCACCAGCCGTGTGCCGATGAATGAGGAACTGCGTTTGCTGCAGGAACAGATCTATGCGATTCCGCCACACGAGACGAAAGAATCCGATTTGGACGATTCCGCCACCGTGGCGATTCCGCAGCGTGGTGCCGCGGATACGCAGCAGTCTGAGCAGCCCAAGCAACGCAAGCAAACCAAGCAGTCTGATCAATCTGCCTCCAGCAATCCTAGGGCGGGGTGGCGCTGATGACCCTGCTTTCCGTACTCGATATTCTTCTGGTAATCGTCGGTGGTGCCGGCATGATATATCAGGGACTGTGCATCGTGATGTCCCTGTTCGCCAAGCCCGTGCGCTTCCCCGACGCCCCGATGACCAACCGGTATGCCGTACTGATCTCCGCGCGCAACGAAGAAAACGTGATCGGCAACCTTATTGGGTCGATTCGCGATCAGACCTACCCGTCCGACCTCATCGACATCTGGCTGGTGGCCGACAACTGCACCGACAACACCGCCGACGTGGTGCGGTCTTTGGGCTGCCATGTGGTGGAACGCCACAATCTTGAACTGGTTGGCAAGGGATATGCGCTGACGTATCTGTTGGGGCATATGCTCGACATCGGTGTGGCCGATGATTATGAGGCCTACTTCGTGTTCGATGCCGATAACAAGCTGGACAAGCATTACTTCGAGGAAATGAACAAGGCGTTCTGCTCCGGATTCAAGATTCTGACCAGCTACCGTAATTCGGTGAATCTGGCGGATAACTGGGTGTCTTCTGGTTCTGCGCTGTGGTTCATCCGTGAATCGCGATTCCTGTCTAACTCGCGTATGATTCTCGGTTCCTCTTGCCATGTGGGCGGTACGGGATTCATGTTCTCCCGCGAGGTGATGAAGCGGAACAAGGGATGGAAGTTCCATCTGCTCACTGAAGATCTTGAATTCACTATGGATTCGATTCTGCATGGCGACCGCATCGGCTATTGCGGTACTGCGATCCTCTACGACGAGCAGCCGGTTACCTTCTCGCAAAGTTGGCGTCAGCGTTTGCGTTGGAGCAAGGGATTCCTGCAGGTATTCCGTTATTATGGCTCGGCATTGCTGAAACGCGCGGTTCGCGAACGTGATTTCTCCTGCATCGACTTCACCTTGATGCTGTGTCCGTTTACCGTGTTGGGCGCGATTCGCGCGGTGATGGGCTTGCTGTTCGCCGCGTGTGGCTTCGTGAGTTGGCCGAGCCAGCTGCAATCGCTGGCCGATTGGTCCAGCGGCATCATCATATCGGTGTTGGGTCTGATGGCATTGGCTGCATTGACCATCATTGTCGAGCGCGACCAGATCGGTGCCACGAACAAGGAGCTGCTCGCCTATGTGCTCAGCTTCCCGATTTACATGCTCAGCTACGTGCCGATTTCCTTCCAGGCCATCTTCGCCAAAGCCCAGTGGAAGCCCATCGCGCATAAGGGTTGACCGAGTCCGCTAGTCCGGAGCTGCTCAGCGGGGCAATCCAACAGCAACCCGGGGGTGCTGCGCTGAGGGTTGACTGGTGGGCTAGAGTGGATGCATGAGCTTAGACAATACTCAAAGGAATGTCGGATTTCAGCCGCCGATGATGCCAGCCGCCGCTCCCGCGTCTTCGCAGTCGCAACAGCCACAGCCGCAAGCATGGCCGCCGAACCCGAATACGGCGGTGTCCATTCGCGGCCTGTTCAAGCACTTCGACCGGAAGATCGCCGTCAACGGGCTCGCGCTTGACATTCCAATCGGCTCGTTCTACGGACTGGTGGGCCCTAACGGCGCCGGCAAAACCACCACGCTCAATATGGTGACCGGTCTATTGGTGCCGGACGCCGGCACCGCCATGATTCTGGGCCATGACGTGTGGAGCGACGTGAACACGGCCAAGCGCATGATCGGCGTCATGCCCCAGCCCGACCAGATCTTCGACCGACTGACCGGTTTGCAATTGCTCGTCTACTCCGGCATGCTGCGCGGCATGAGCCGCGAGGAGACCACGCGTCGCGCCCAGGACCTGCTCAATGCTTTCGACTTGGCCGGGGCCGCCAACACGATGGTCACCGATTACTCGGCCGGCATGACCAAGAAGATCTGCCTGGCCTCCGCGATGATTCACAGCCCGCGCATTCTGGTCTTGGATGAGCCGTTTGAATCCGTGGACCCGGTGTCCAGCGCCAACCTCAAAGACATTCTCATCGAATACGCGAAGACTGGCGGCACGGTGATCATCTCCTCACACGTGATGGCATTGGTCGAAAAGATGTGTACGCATGTGGCCGTAATCAACGACGGTCTGGTATGCGCGGCCGGCACGGTGGACGAGGTCGCTGCTGGCGAAGAACTCGAAGACCGCTTCCTGCAACTAGTCGGTGGCCGCCACGAAGCCGCCCATCTCGCGTGGCTCGATGGCGGGCAGGCCCAAGCCCAAGCACCAACTTCGGCCCAGACGATTCAGCCGATTCTGCCTACGCCCGCCACACCCACCGATGAGGCCCGCCGATGATCAGCAGCGCCATCACCCTGGTCCGCCTGCGCTGGACGCTCACGCTCGCCACCCTGCGAAAATCGGCGTGGCAGACCGTCGCCTATGTCTTTTCCGCCGTACTCGCGGCCGGCACCATCATCGGCACCGGCGTGCTCGCATGGTTCATCGGCATACTGCCGCCCTTCACCGTGAACGCGGATGGCTTTCCGCTGAACATCCTTGGTTCCGGAGGCATCGTCAACATAGTCGTCGTGCTGGTCGGCGCGACCATGACCATCTTCATCGGCTTCATCCAGCTCATGATGCTTGGCGAAGGCTCCACCATGAACCCACGCAAATTCGCGCTCTACGGCATCGCCGACCGCAACCTGCAATTCGGCTTGCTGCTTTCCGGCCTGTCCGGCATCCCCGCCCTTACCGGCGTGGCCTCACTGATGCTCTGGACACTGGCCTATCGGCATATGGGACCAGCCGTAATCATCAGTTCCCTCCTCGCCGCAGTGCTGGCCGTCATCACCATGATGAGCATCTCCAAACTGCTCATCGCCCTATCCACCACGCTGGTGACCAGCAAACGCGGCAAAGGCGCGTTCTATATCTTCATCGTGCTGACGTTCGTTATCATCTGTCAGTTGCCGAACATTCTGGTCAACTCCGGCGTGGCCTTCAGCCTCAACACCGAAACCTGGGGCGCGGCGACCACCATCGTCGCATGGACGCCGTTCGGCGCGGCCTTCCAACTACCGTTCGACGCGCTTACCGGAGCCTGGGCGGTGCTGCTCGCCCGCATCGCCATCCTTGCCGTCACATGGATTGTCTGCTTCGCCGTCTGCACCTGGTGTCTGAGACATGAACGGCTCACCATCGGCGCAAACAGTCCGTCCGAGACCGCCAAAGGCATCGGCGCATTCGCATGGATGCCCGATTCGGCATCCGGCGCGGTTTCCGCACGCCTGATCACCTATCTCAAACGAGACCCCCGCCAAGCCATGACCTTCGCCATGCCGGTCCTGTTCCTGATCATCTTCGCCTTCCAGGCACACGGCATCAGCGCGGTCGTCTGGCAGTCGCTGATCTGGTGCGGCTGGTTCATGTCCGTCGTGGAAAGCAACGGGCTCGCATATGACGGCCGCGGCTTCACCATGGAAGTCATCGCCGGCGTGCGTGGCCGGACCGACAGAATCGGCCGCGTACGCGTCTACGTCGGCATCATGGTCGTCTACATGGTGCTGCTCTATCTCGCCGGCATCGTGCTGGTCGGCGCACTGACCGGACGCTGGGCGCAGCCCGATGACCTCGCTACCGGCCTGATCTTCCTCGCCACGGGCATGGGCATCGCCTTGAGCGGACTGGGCGTGGCCGAAGTCACCTCCTGTGTACTGATGTACCCGGTCGCCTCAATGGACAAGCCGTTCTCCGCGCCTCAAGGCCGCGCCATGGCCCAAGGCTTCTTCCCGTTCGTCTACATGCTTGGCAGCCTGCTGCTCATGCTGCCCACTGGCATCGTGGCGCTGGTCATGCTGCTGACAGGAGCCGAAGGCGGCATGTGGCTGGCGATTATTCCGGTCGCGCTGGCCAATGGCATCGGCATTCTGGCACTCGGGACATGGCTGGGCGGTAAGCTGATGGATGCGCGAATGCTCTCGATTGTGGCAACACTCGACTCGTTCGCCTCATTGCAGAAATGATTGCCTTGGCATAAGGAGCACGATGGTATCTACAGCGGTATCACGCCGTCAGCGACGTGAAGCGCAACGGCGGACCCAACGATCGCATCACCGAACACTGACCGTCATCATTTCCGCACTGACCACCATCGCCCTGTTCGCGGGGTACTGCGCCGCCGACATCACCGACGTGGCCCCCGGATTGTTGACGTTAAAACCTGTCACCGCACCTGTTTTCGCCAATCCGGCCACCGCCAAATCAGGCGGCACCATCGCCGGTGCCCTGAACGCGAACAAGGCCATTGATTCCACGGCCGCTTCTGCACTGGTCAACGAATTGCTGTCCGCGCAAGGCGTGGGAAACGATACGTCGGTGATCATTGAAGACGCCCAAGGCACCGTCGCCGCCGAACACGAGTCGAACACTCCACGCGAGCCTGCATCCACACTGAAAACGCTGACCGCGCTCGCCGCCTCATCCACCCTGAACATGGCATCCACCTTGGATACCCAAGTGTTCCTGACCCAATCCGATGACGGCACCAATACGTTGACCCTCAAAGGCAATGGCGACATGCTGCTGTCTGCAGGCGATTCCGACGCAAACCATACCAACGGACGTGCCGGTCTGAACACCTTGGCCAAGGCCACCGTGGCCGCGCTCGCCCAGCGAGGCATCACTTCCGTCAATCTCGAGTACGACGACACCCTATTCGGCGACTCACGCATTCCCGCAGGTCTGTCGGAAGGCGGCGCGGTCTTAAGCGACTACACCGTCTACTTCACGCCGGTCTCATCAATGGCGATTGATGGAGGCCGCCAATACACCGCCGATACGCCTGCGCCGGCCGACCCTGATGATTCGGCCGGATACCCGGAACTGTCCCAGCACACCGCCAGCGACGTGGCCACGAAATTCGCCGAACTGCTCCAATCGAACGGTGTGGCCGTTACCGGAGACGTGACGGCAAACACCGCTCCATCCGGCGAAACGCCTTTGGCCTCGGTGAGTTCGGCAACACTGTCCGAAATCATGGCATACACGTTGCGGCATTCGGACAATACGCTGGCCGAGGAGTTCGGTAGACTCACCGCTTTGGCGAAATCAGCGACAAACAGTCCTGAAGGCGGCACGGAGGCGGTCAAATCCACTCTGAACGATCTCGGTCTCGACACATCCGGTCTGACCATGGCCGATTGCTCCGGCCTGTCTCCCGGCTCCCGGCTCACCGTACGCACGCTGGCGGCCGTCCAACAACGTAATCTGACCACCAAGAGCGGCGCGGCCGGCGCGGAAGGTCTATCCATCGCGGGATTGGTGGGCACGGCGCAGGATCGGTATACGGATGATACCGTGGCTGGTCTGCTGCGCGTCAAAACCGGCAGCCTCGGCACGGTCACGTCGATGGCCGGCAATGTGTCCCGTACCAATGGGGGAGCGTTGTCGTTTGCCGTGGTGGTCAACAATCCTGAGGATTATGCCGCCGCGCGTAGCGCCATCGACTCGTTCATCACCAATCTCGCGGGGCTGTAAAAGACCCATCAAGTGCCATCAAAGGCTACAAAGGCCGTAAACGTCCATAAACGCACGAGTACACATAACCAGAAAAAGGGTGGTGAGTACATGGCATATTCCGCACGATTGCGCAAGGCCGTAGGCGCGGTCCGCGCAACGCTGAGCGCTGTGGAACTATGCGATGTGCAGGCTCCCGAATTCGCGCAGCATGGGGACCATGCCGTTGCCGCCGATGCGCCGCTCGTGCTCGTGGCCTGTTCAGGCGGGCGCGATTCGATGGCGCTGGCCGCGGTGAGCCATATCGTATGCACGTCCATGGGCGTGCGTTGCGGTGCCGTGATTGTGGATCACGGCTTGCAGGAGGGTTCCGAACAGGTCGCCGGCGAGGCTGCGAATCGTTGCCGTGCGTTGGGACTGGGCCCGGTCATCGTGCGCAACGCAACCGTGCAGGCACGCGGTGAGGGCCTCGAAGCGGCCGCGCGGCAGGCCCGGTACAACGAGCTGTGCGCCGCGGCGCGTGAATCAGGTGCCATTGCCGTGCTGTTGGCCCACACTATGGACGATCAGGCGGAAACCGTATTGATCGGACTGCTGCGCAGCCATGGCGTGGATGCGTTGGCCGGCATGCCGCAGGTCTTCACACGCAGTGGCGTGACTTTTGCGCGGCCGCTGCTTACCCTTACTCGAGCCGAAACCACCGGCATCTGTGAAGACTTGGGTGTGGAATATTGGGATGACCCCACCAATGGCGATGCGGTAGACGGCGAGTTGCCGAACGACTATCCGTTGCGCTCGCGGGTGCGTCATGACCTGCTGCCGGCCATCGAGCGATTCGCTGGATTCAATGTCGCCCGCCATTTCGCTGAAAGCGCACGGTTGGCTAGAATGGATAAGGAGTATCTGGATCAGCGATCCGACGAGGTGATGGGGGAGGCGGTTACGACAGTTGATTGGCCGGCATCGTCGGCAGCGGTATCGACCGATACGCCACGAGCCTGTGCGGCAGGCGATACCAACGATTCGAGCCATGGTGTCGGCCTGATGATCAGCGTCAGACGTATTGCACGTGAGCCAGAGGCGATTCGGTTGCGGGTCATCGCTCACGCGCTGAGCCAAGCCGGTGTGAACGCCAGTGCCGCCCAGATTGCCGCCATCGACCGGCTGGTCGTCGATTGGCATGGCCAAGGCGGCGTCTCACTTCCCAGAGGTTATTCAGCCAATCGCAAGAAACACGTCATTCGCGTGTGCCAAGATGGTGCGCATGCGAATCGCTGACGTTGAGGAAGATATTGACCACGAGCTGGTCAGCAAAGAACAGATCGATGCCAAGATCCACGAGATGGCCGCTCTCGCGAGCGAGGATTACCGCGATAAGAATCCGCTGCTCGTTGCGGTGCTGAAAGGGGCCGTGAATACGCTGGTCGCGTTCACCCAGGCCATGAGCATTCCTGTACAGATCGACTTCATGAGCCTGTCGAGCTATGGCTCGGGCACAGTGTCGAGCGGTGAGGTCACAGTCAGGCAGGATTTGTCCGCCGATGTTCGCGGACGGCACATCTTGATTGTGGAGGATATTGTTGATTCAGGACACACGCTCGCGTGGCTGGTCGCAGAACTGAAACGTCGTGGTGCCGCTTCCGTGGAGGTCTTCGCTTTGCTGAGCAAGCCCTCCCGCCGAGAGGTGGACGTTGATGTGAAGTACGCCGGCTATGAGATTCCGGACGAGTTCGTCGTCGGCTTCGGCCTCGACTTTGACGAACGCTACCGCAACCTCGATTCGATCGCGGTCCTCAAGCCGTCCGTCTACCAAGGAGTGCAAGCATGAGCTTCCCGCAAGGGCCGGGTAACGGCAATAATCCGAACCCGAACAACAACCGTAACAACGGCAACCCGTTCACCAACCCGTTCAACCGTGGCAATAACGGGAACAATGGCAAAGGCAACAACAACGAGAACCGCCCGATATGGCAGTCCCCTTGGCTATGGGGTGCCGTGCTCGTGGTCATGGTCGTGCTGATGTTCCAGATGTTCGCCGGCGGTGGCACCAAAACCATCGACACCAAAGATGGTTTCGCGCTGATCAATCAGGGCAAGGCCACATACGCCGAGATCACGGACAACAAGCAGGTCGTCCGCCTTGAGCTGAAGAATGACTACACCAAGAAGAACGCCGACACCGGCAAGGTGACCAACTACGGCAAGAACGTGCAGTTCTACTACACCTTCGCCCAGGGCGCACAGGTGGCCAAGGCCGTGGAGAACGGCGATCTCGAAAAGGGCTGGACCTCGAATATCGAGCAGACCAGCATGCTGAGCTACCTCGTCACCTCGATCCTGCCGTTCATCATCTTCTTCGCCTTGTTCTGGTGGCTGATGAGCCGCATGGGCGGTGCCGGCGGCATGCTCGGCATGGGCGGCAAGAAGAACAGCGGCAAGCTGCTCGAGGGCCAGACCCCCACCACCAAGTTCGCCGATGTGGCCGGTGAAGACGAGGCCGTGGCCGAAGTCGAGGAAATCAAGGACTTCCTCAAGGATCCGTCCAAGTACAAGGCGCTGGGTGCGCGCATCCCGCGCGGCGTGCTGCTGTACGGCCCTCCCGGCACGGGTAAGACGTTGCTGGCCCGAGCCATCGCAGGTGAGGCCGGCGTGCCGTTCTACTCGATGGCCGGCTCCGACTTCGTCGAGATGTTCGTCGGTCTCGGTGCCTCCCGTGTGCGCGATCTGTTCGATGAGGCCAAGAAGAACGCTCCCGCCATCATCTTCATCGATGAGATCGATGCCGTGGGTCGCAAGCGTGGCTCCGGTATGGGCGGTGGCCACGACGAGCGCGAGCAGACGCTGAACCAGCTGCTCGTCGAGATGGACGGTTTCGACAACGACACCAACCTCATCATCATCGCCGCCACCAACCGCCCTGACGTGCTTGACCCCGCTCTGCTGCGTCCGGGTCGATTCGACCGTCAGGTAGGTGTGGCCGCGCCTGATCTGGAAGGCCGTGAGGCAATTCTGAGGGTGCACGCCAAGGGCAAGCCGTTCGTACCGGACGTCGACCTGCATATGGTCGCCGTGCGCACGCCGGGCTTCACCGGTGCCGATTTGGCCAACGTGCTCAACGAAGCCGCGTTGCTGTGCGCCCGTGCCGGTGCCCAGTTGATCGACAACCGCGCCATCGACGAGGCCATCGACCGTGTTCAGGCCGGACCGAAGCGCAAGTCCAAGGGCATGGCTCTGGAAGAGCTGCGCAACACCGCATACCACGAGGGTGGTCATGCGCTGGTGGCCGCCGCCCTGAACAACACCGATCCGGTGACCAAGGTGACGATTCTGCCGCGAGGCCGCGCCCTCGGCTACACCGCCGTCATGCCGACCTCCGACCGCTACTCGCAGTCGCGCAACCAGCTGCTCGACCAGATGGCCTACGCGATGGGTGGGCGCACCGCCGAGGAAATCGTCTTCCACGACCCGACCACCGGTGCCTCGAACGATATCGAGAAGGCTACGAGCATCGCCCGTACGATGGTGATCGAATACGGCTTCTCCGACAAGCTCGGCGCCATCAAGTGGGGTTCCGACGACGATCAGACCACCGTGATGGACGGTCTGCAGCCGCGCAAATACTCCGACCGCACCGCCGAAGTGATCGATGACGAAGTATTGAAACTGGTGGAAACCGCCCACACCGAGGCGTGGACCATCATCAACGACAACCGCGAGATCCTTGACGAGCTGGTCCGCCAGCTGCTGGTCAAGGAGACCCTGAACGAGAAGGAGCTTGCGGAGATCTTCGCGCCGATCAAGAAGGCGCCGGTCCGCCCGGTGTGGCTGTCCAACGACCGCCGCCCCGACTCGGACAAGCCGCCGGTGGAGATTCCCGAAAGCCTCAAGCGCTCGGTCGGCATGAAGCCGGAAGAGTAGACACGATGACGATTCGGCCCGACCTGTTCATGTGGTTTCTCACGTACGCAGGCCGGGCCGACGTCGTTGTGGACAATGACAAGGGAGAGATGAGATGAACGAATATATAGAGTCTTGCCAGCGGGAGAAACGCACATACGACGAGGAAGGCGTGCGCCAAGCCGTACGCCTGTTCCTGAAGTCGATTGGCGAGGATCCCGAGCGCGAGGGACTGGTGGAAACGCCTGACCGTATCGCCCGCGCGTGCCGCGAGCTGTTCGCCGGTCTGCAGGCTTCCCCGGCCGATGTGCTGGAGAAGCACTTCGACGTGGATACCGAAGAGCTGGTGCTGGTCAAGGACATCGAACTGTATTCGGTGTGCGAGCATCACCTGCTGCCTTTCCATGGCGTGGCCCATGTGGGCTATATTCCCGCCAAGGACGGGGTGATGGGGCTGAGCAAGCTCGCCCGACTGGTTGAGGTGTATGCTCGCCGGCCGCAGGTGCAGGAGCGTTTGACCCAGCAGATCGCCGACGCGCTGGTCGAGTATGCGGGCGCACGTGGTGTGATTGTGGTGACCGAATGCGAGCACCTGTGCATGTCGATGCGCGGCATCAAGAAGTCTTCCGCCCGTACGGTGACCTCTGCGGTGCGTGGTCTGCTACGCAACCCCGCCACCCGAGCCGAAGCCATGAGCTTGATTCTTGACAAGTGACGCAACCTAGGCTCCCCTCTCTGAGGGGAGCTGTCGCCGTAGGCGACTGAGGGGAGCGAAGGGAAACAACGAAGGGGAGATAACCTATGACTGATTTGCAGGCGTTGCATGACAGTACGCACACCATGGTGATGGGTGTGCTCAACATCACCGAGGACTCGTCCTCGGACGGCGGCCTGTGGCTGGACCCGGCCAAGGCGGCCCAACACGGGCGCGACATGATGGCCGCCGGCGCGGCCATCATCGACATCGGCGCCGAATCCACGCGCCCCGGCGCCAAGCGCGTGTCCGAGGCCGACGAATTGGTCCGCATCACCGGTGCCGTCAAGACATTGATTCCGGCCGGTGCCATATTGTCCATCGACACCACGCGCGCATCCGTGGCCGCCGCTGCGCTGAGCGAGGGCGCCCAGATCATCAACGACGTTTCCGGTGGCACGCTGGACGCCGAACTGCCGCACGTGGTCGCCGACCACGACTGCCTGTACATCGTGCAGCATTGGCGCGGCTGGCTCGCCGGTTCCAAGGGCGCGAACCCCGATCAAGACACCTCCGTCTACGAGCACGGTGTATTGACCGACGTACACGACGAACTCATGCGCCAAGTCGACGGTGTGCTGGCCGCCGGCGTGAAGCCTGAGCGCATTATCATCGACCCGGGCCTGGGCTTCTCCAAGCCCGGCATCGAGCACAACCTGCCGCTGCTGACCGGACTCGAGACCTTCCGAGCCACCGGATATCCGGTGCTGATCGGCCAGTCCCGCAAACGCTTCATCTCGGCGATGCTTACCGAGGCGGG
>ERZ840517.298-NODE-298-length-69234-cov-21.829356_pt1 | contig 69234 bp, 56 predicted proteins | sample MGYA00519876_ERZ840517 | MGnify/ENA primary metagenome ERZ840517 (study PRJEB31850, sample SAMEA3708882) | human gut metagenome | biome: human gut; feature: human-associated habitat; material: faeces | place: China | collected 2014 ... | reverse complement strand
TGATGCGTAGGCGGTATCAGTAAGTGAAATTCTTTTATTGCAAGATGAAATGAACCTTTTGGGCTTCTAAATAGTCATATAAGTAGAGCCAATCAAAAGGGAACGTATCGAAGTTATATAACGGCTGTTGTATGGAAGGATGGCAAGTTAGAAAAAGTTGGGGCAAGCAGTGAAAAAAAGGTATACTAAAATTTTTTTAAAAAAGTATGTCAGGTTTATTGTGGTTTGTTCGTTATAGTTAATAGAGGGGGAGGAATGATGCTGTAATGAGATAAAGAGAAAACTGTGAATGAAGAAACGTGGTAAAAGAGGCTACTGCTTTGCATTAGGCAGAATTATTGCCAAATGCATTAGAACAATAAATCTAGGTAGTTTTTTAACACTACCATATGAAAATGAGGAGGATTCTTATGAGGAAAAAAATTGCAGGAACTGTGTGTGTAGTATGTTTGGTAGCTTTGGTAGCTCTGTTGGCATTGTGGGTAGCACCTATAATGGTGCAAGTGGATTCTGTAACACAAACAAAGGAAACGTTTTATCGAGAAGCAACAGTATCAGCGCAGAAGGCAGCTATACAAAAACCAGGAGTGATTGATTTTGTTCCATTGAAATCAAAAAGTGTATTACCGTTTTTGAAGACGAAGGCGTGCGTCGCAACTGTTAAAAAAGTAGAAACATTATACAAAAAAGATAGCCAGGAGAATACGTATCAAGCATGTAATCTCGTAGAGCTGAAAGTGGTAAAAAATATTGCTGGTGGTTTTCAGAAAGGTGAGAGCGTATATGTGATAGATTCGGAGATGGCACTATATGCGGAAGATATAGGAAAAGATGGAGTATTTATTCCAGATAAAATGGCATCAGAAATCACTATCTCAGGAGAGAAAGAAACGATACATACAGTTGGTTGTGTAAAAAAATCAGAGTCAAGGATTATGTTGCTTCCTGAGGAAGATAATTATGCGAAAGTCTCGGATTATTGGAAACTAAAGCATTATATGAAGAAAAACAACTATATAAAATAGATAAGTTAAAACCGTGAAATTTTGTAGTCTCTGATGATTGTATTCTCTGCCAAAATGCAGTAAAATAAAAAGGTATCAGGGTGTGAAAATATATTCAAGGAAGGCAGGTAGTAGCAAATGGCAAAAAGCAGACTAATTGGGGATTATCCGGTGATTGGAATTCGTCCGACGATCGATGGACGAAGAGGACCGCTTAAGGTTCGTGAATCTTTGGAAGAACAGACGATGAATATGGCTAAGAGTGCGGCAGAGCTGTTCCGTCAGAATATCCGTTATTCCAATGGAGAACCGGTCAAAGTTATTATTGCGGATACGACAATCGGACGTGTAGCAGAAGCAGCGGCTTGTGCAGATAAGTTCCGTAAAGCAGGTGTGGATATTACATTGACCGTGACACCATGCTGGTGCTATGGATCCGAGACTATGGACATGGACAAAGATACGATTAAGGGTGTATGGGGCTTTAATGGTACAGAGCGTCCGGGAGCAGTATATTTGGCAGCAGTATTGGCAGCACATGCACAGAAAGGTTTGCCGGCATTTGGTATTTATGGCAAAGATGTGCAGGAAGCGGATGCAACGGAGATTCCGGAAGACGTTAAGGAAAAATTACTTCGTTTTGGTCGTGCAGCCGTAGCGGCAGCAACGATGCGAGGCAAATCTTGGCTGCAGATCGGATCGATCTGTATGGGTATTGCAGGATCTATCGTAGACTCCTCCTTTATGGAAGAATATTTAGGAATGCGTGTTGAGTCTGTTGATGAGGTGGAGATCATTCGTCGAATGACAGAAGGTATATACGATGAAGCAGAGTTTGAGAAAGCAATGTCTTGGACAAAGTCTCATTGCCGTGAGGGATGGGATAAGAATCCTGAGATCGTGAAACGAAGCGATGAGCAGAAGGAACGCGATTGGGAATTTGTTGTTAAGATGATGTGCATTATCAAAGATTTAATGAACGGTAATCCAAATCTTCCGAAAGGCAGAGAGGAAGAGATGGTAGGACATAATGCAATCGCAGCAGGTTTTCAGGGTCAGAGACAGTGGACCGACTTTTATCCGAATGGTGATTATGCAGAGGCACTGCTCAATTCCTCCTTTGACTGGAATGGAGCGCGTGAGCCGTACATTTTAGCAACAGAGAACGATACACTCAACGGTATTGGTATGCTTTTCATGAAATTGCTTACCGGAAGAGCACAGATTTTCGCAGATGTTCGTACTTATTGGAGTCCGGAAGCTGTAAAGAGAACAACCGGCTATGAGTTAGAGGGTATTGCGAAAGAGGCAGGTGGTTTCCTGCATTTGATCAATTCCGGTGCAGCGTGTCTGGATGCTTGTGGTGAAGTGAAAGATGAGAATGGCAATGGTGTCATGAAACCTTTCTGGGAGATGACAGAAGAAGATCAGAAGGCATGTCTGGACGCAACAGAATGGTGCTGTGCTGATTCCGGATATTTCCGTGGAGGCGGTTTCTCCTCCCGTTATTTAACGAGAGCGGAGATGCCTGCTACTATGATCCGTCTCAATATTGTCAAAGGCTTGGGTCCGGTATTACAGATCTGTGAGGGTTATACCGTAAATCTTCCGGATGAAGTATCTGACAAGTTGTGGAAGAGAACAGATTATACATGGCCTTGTACATGGTTTACACCACGCACAACGGGTCAGGGTGCATTTAAGACAGCTTATGATGTTATGAACAATTGGGGAGCAAATCATGGTGCGATCAGTTATGGACACATTGGTGCGGATCTGATCACATTGGCTTCCATTCTTCGTATTCCGGTATGTATGCACAATGTGCCGGAGGAAGATATTTTCCGACCAGCTGCATGGAATGCATTTGGTATGGATAAAGAGGGTCAGGATTATAGAGCATGCGCAGCTTATGGCCCGCTTTACAAATTATAAAAGATTGGACATAGGGGTGGCTGCATTTAATGTGAGGAAGAGTTTTGTAGTAACTTTTCAGAAGAGCAGAAAGGGTTGCACCTGTGTCAGGTGAGAATATGTAGGAGAAGCGTAGTCGTAGGACTACGCCTCTCCGTTTCTTTTGATGTGCAAAGTTTGAGGCATATAACGTAATGAAAGAGGGGAGAAAAAAATGAGAGATGACATGATCTTGTGTCAGCAGAAAGTAGCAGAGGTTTTGGCACAGGTAAATCAAATTGTAATTGGTAAAGAAGAGTGTGTTCGTAAAGTAATGGCAGCGATCTTGGCTGGAGGACATATTTTATTGGAAGATATACCGGGTGTCGGTAAGACAACGCTTGCGATGGCATTTTCAGAGACAATGGCACTGCAGAATAATCGACTGCAGTTCACGCCGGATGTCATGCCATCCGATCTATTAGGTTTTTCGATGTATCAGAAACAGACGGGAACATTTGAATATCAGACCGGAGCAGTGATGTGCAATTTGTTTTTGGGGGATGAGATCAATCGAACTTCACCGAAGACACAGTCAGCATTATTGGAAGTTATGGAAGAAGGAAATGTGACAGTAGATGGTGTAACACGAAAAGTACCGGAACCGTTTGTGGTCATTGCTACAGAAAATCCGGCGGGAAGTGTTGGAACACAGCTTTTACCGGAGAGCCAGTTGGATCGTTTTATGATTTGTACAAGTCTTGGATATCCATCGTTAGAAAATGAAATTGCAATTGTCAAAGGACGTCAGATTCAAGATGACAAGGCAGTGTTACAGCCGGTAATCAATGCAGAGCAGTTGTTGTATTGCAAAAAATTAGTGGAACAGATTTATATGGCAGACGATATTTATCGTTATTTGTGTGAACTTTGCCAGACAACACGAACCAATCCATTGATCGAGCTGGGAGTCAGCCCACGTGGCAGCGTTGCACTGATGCGTATTTCCAAAGCAATCGCATTTTTACATGGCAGAGATTATGTGATCCCGGGGGATATCGATGAAATCTTTTTGGATGTTGCGGCACATAGGCTCGTGCGAAGCGCTAAAGCAAAGGCGGCAAAGAGATCAGCAGAATCTATTTTGATCGAAGTAATGCAGAACGTGAAAAAGCCGACTGCTGCAAGACGTTAAGAAATGCAGGGGGGTACGGATGAAAAATTTTATTACGGGACTCATTACGGCAGGGGTCGTAGTGTATGTGGCATTGATCTATCATAGTACGGGGATGCTCTATTGTGCAGTATGGATCGTATGCTTTTTGCTGCTTTTGATAGGTTTTCATTTACTTTTTTTTCGCAAACTTCGGTTTTCTTTTGACAAAATCACAGAAACAGTTGCCTCCGGCGAGCAAATGACATTAGCAGTTTTGGCACAGAATCGCTGCTTTTTGCCATCTGGTCGTATTCGTATTGTCGTAGAGGCATATCACGTGCTGAACGATACGACAGGGGAGATCATTATAGACTGCATGCTTCCGGGAGGTCTGCAGCGCAGATCGGCACAGCCGATACGAATTCGCGGAGAGTGGACGCCTTCATATCCGGGAGGTGTTTATTTTCGGTTGGTATCTGTGAGACATTATGATTACTTTGGATTTACGAGTATCGGTGTGTCGCGTCGCAATCTGGATCAAAGTGAAGTGCTGGCAGTCTTGCCGGTTTATCATGAAATAGGAATATCGGCGGGAGTTAAATATCATACACAGCATTTGGAGCAAGAGGGAGACGACAGTACATCAATGGAAAAGAATCCACCGGAAGTATCAGAGATTCGAGAATACCGTCCGGGAGACCGTATGCACAATATACATTGGAAACTATCGGCGAAGCGGGATGAGATTATGGTGTACGAATTTATTTCTGAGCAGAATATTATGCCGGTTATTTATTTGGCACCGGTAAAAGATGCAGAACAGCTTCTTGCTTATATCACATTTTTGTTTTCACTATCCATTAAGCTGCTGCAAAAAGGCTGTGCACACATTTTGGTGTATTGCCTAGAGGATGCGGTAGGAAGATGCAAAATAAAAGATGAAGGTGATCTGAATGATTGTATTGCGCTGCTGCGTGTAGATATGCTGGTTGGCAGCAGAGATATTGATCAAATGCGAATTGCCTATCAGGATAGATATGGACAATCACAATCGGCAGAGTGGATCTTGTCGGATAAAGTGTGTCAGACATTGGATGGCGAAGAGATTGCAGAATTTGCCTTGGAGCAAGAGGGGAGGAAACGAGATGAGTAAAAGAAGTTTTCTCTCGCAGTTGCTGCTTAGACTGCTTGCTGTTACAGGGTTGTTTTTGATCATGAACGGAACGGTTTGCATGTTGAGTCAGACGTTTGATGCGTCGATTCACAGAGAGAGAGCTGTGTTGTTTTTTGGAATCGCAGCCGTGTTAATTACTGTGGTTTCTATGATAGATCGCCGTAAAGCAGCGGTGATCGGTCATATTGCAATATTATGCGTATTGGCTTTGTTTGTCTGGGTAAAATGCCGTGCGCTTATGAACAGTGCGATGTATTTTGCAGACAGGGTCAATCAAAGATATTCTGCTTATACAGGCAGTGGGCTGATCGCAGAAAGCTTGCGTAAAGTGAATGGACATGCAGACATGGCGCTTATTTTTGGATGCATCTTGATCGGTTATCTGGCGGCATTTATGATGCTGCAGCTTTCTTGGGAGATATTAGCGTATACGCCGGTTTATCTGGCAATCTCCGGTTGCTTGTGCTGTGGCAGGGCACCGGGCAAAAATACGATCATACAGTTAATTGCCGGCATGGTAATTTTGTTGTTGTGTAAAATGTTTCGCAGAAAGTCAGGATATATTATCAGTATTCAAGAAAATTTGAGGGATCGTGTCTGGAATATGCTGCGCAGACAATATGAGTATATACGGAAACAGAGCAAGCGTACGAAAACGCGTACCAAAATGGTTCGAATACATTGGCGCAAAATGATGCCGCACAACATCGTGCCTGCGTTAGTTGCTGCCTGTATTTTGCTGGCGGTAAGTATGTGCGTCGGTGGTGTCGTAACACATAAGATTGAGAAACCGGTTTTGAAGCATTCGGCTGTTTTTCAGCGTAAAGAGATGAAGTTGGAGAAGCAGTTGATTGAAAAGATCCAGCAGGCGGCACAGTTTGTGCGTAGCAAAGGTGGCATTGGCGGCGAGGGCATCATGAGCAATACTGCACCGCATTACACCGGCAAAAAGATTATGACGGTCACCTTGGACTTTGAACCGGATAGTGATCTGTATTTTCGCGGTTTTACCGGTGAGACGTATCATAATGGTGTATGGTCTGCGGGAGACGACAAAGAGTTTAAGGAACAGTTTGAAGATGTGCAAACATACCTTTGGGGGCAGAACTATGGAGTTCTGGCAGTGGAGGCTTCCTATTCCAAAAGTCTGCAAAGTGCGATACAGAATGGCGAGATCACAGTGGAATATCATGGAATGTCACCCATTGGCGGCAAGGCGTTTTTGCCGTATTTTGCAAATTTGAGGACGGCGGACAGCAACTCGTCGGACACGGTCGTGAAACTGATCGGAGATGGAGAGATCAAGCGGGCTAAGAAATCCTATACGACAGATTATTATCTAATGTCACAAACGGAGCAGAAATCATATATTTCCTCAATTGATGATCCGAGTTTGTACGAAGACGATTACGATTCGGATGATACATTAGAGTACAGCAGTATCGAACAGTCTATAGAAAAGAAATATACGGAGTATGCTTCGAGACATTATGGATCCTACAATGCACCGGAGTTAGAAAAATATAAAAAGCTTGTCCAAAAATATTTTAAGGGTTATTATTCAGCGGACCAAGAAGGAGATCTTTTGTGGGCGGTAAATGGTGTTGCAGAGGTTTTGGCAGAAAATACTTCCTATAGCCTGAAGCTTGACAGCGTACCGGCAGGACAGGACTATGCGGAATATTTTTTGTTTGGACAAAAGAAAGGTTACTGCGAGCATTATGCAACAGCGGCAACGATATTACTTCGTGATCTGGGTGTGCCTGCAAGATATGTATCCGGTTATCGGCTTTCTAAGAAGAGTTTTCATAAAGGGAAAGACGGAAAGTACACAGCGACGGTGATTGATTCTGATGCACATGCCTGGACGGAGACATATGGCGAACACTTTGGATGGATGCCGTGGGATATGACGCCGTCTACGGCAGGGAATGGAGGAGATGACCAATCGGCAGAGGCGACAGCAACGGCGGCACCGGCAGAAGCGCAGAGTGCCACACCGGAGCCAACGGAGACAGCGGCAGCTATCACACAGGAACCGGATGAAGAGCCGCTTGAGACACTGGAACCGACACCTGTTCCAACACCAAAGCAAAAGGCGGATGTGTCGGGCAAAAAGAACGCCAAGGATCATCACAATGGACAGAAGCGGTCCGTTCATTTGACAGTACCGCAGATAGTATTGATTTTGCTTGTTTTGCTTGTGATTTTTGTCGTGTTGTGTTTTAGACTGCGGCAGGAAAACCGAAAACATAGAATCGAGACAGCAAGCAGGAAGAAGGGAAAAATTGCGGTTGGACGCAGTATCTCTTATCTGATGGATGCATTGTGGCTTGCCGGAAATGCCGTACCAAAAGGTTCTGGTGAACAGGGGCTGCAGAAGCTTTTAGAAACCAATTTACAGGGAGCAGTTTCGCAAGAGCAGCGGCAATGGTATTTCGAGACGATCTGGCGCAGCGGTTATAGTCCCGACGATATATCGCCGGAGGAACAGCAGAAGTTCTGGAAACAGACGAGAGAATACGTACAGGCTATTCGAAACAGTGCCGGTAAATTGCGTAAAGTCCTGTTTTTCTTGATGTTCCCACGTTAACGCTGGTATATTATTTGATGACAAAAGAGCAAAACATATGTTTTGCTCTTTTGTTCTATTCTTTTCAAAAAAAATGTGGTAAAATATCATCGGAGTGTTTTGCCGATGGGTGGGACATTGCGAAAATGGTTAATTTAATACGGATGGAGGACATTATGTACGAGAATGAGATCCAAAGCATCGCAGCCAGAGGAAGTGATGCAGAAATTTATGCAGGATTATTGCAGTTGACGAAAGATATCGCAAAGCAGAAGGGTCAGATTCAGGGCAAGAAGAAACTTTATTACATTTCAGCGGAGTTTTTGATCGGTAAGCTGCTCTCAAACAATTTGATCAATTTAGGAATTTACGATCAGGTAGCCAATGCGTTGAAAGAGCATGGTAAGAGTTTGGCACAGATTGAGGAAATAGAGAATGAGCCATCTCTTGGTAATGGTGGATTAGGCCGTTTGGCGGCATGTTTTTTGGATTCGATCGCAACACTTGGTCTTCCGGGAGACGGTGTCGGCTTGAATTATCATTTGGGACTTTTTCAGCAGAAATTCGAAAACAATTTGCAGAAAGAGACGCCAAATCCGTGGATTACGGATCCGAGTGTCTTGCGACGTACTAATGTGAGTTATCCGGTTATTTTCGGTGGGCAGACAGTGCAGTCGGTCATGTATGAAATTGATGTAACAGGATATGATAACCAGTGTAATACACTCAAATTATTTGATCTTGATACTGTAGATGAAAGTATTGTTGAAGGAGATGGAATTAACTTCGATAAAGAGGATATCCGCCGTAATCTTACATTGTTTTTGTATCCGGATGACAGTGACTATCAGGGGCAACTGCTTCGTATCTATCAGCAATACTTTATGGTCAGCAATGCAGCGCAGCTGATCATTGATGAGGCGGTGGCTAAGGGCAGTAACATTCATGATCTGGCTGATTATGCGGTCGTGCAGATTAACGATACGCACCCAACGATGGTTATTCCGGAGTTGATCCGTCTGCTGTTACTTCGTGATATTAATATTGACGAAGCAATCGACATTGTATCTAAGATGTGTGCATACACAAACCACACGATACTGGCAGAGGCACTGGAGACTTGGCCGATTTGGTATTTGGAGAAAGTGGTACCGCAGTTGATCCCGGTTATCAAGATGCTGGATGTTAAGGCCAAAGAAAAATATGGGGATGAACGCGTTGCAATCATTGACAAGGATCAGCGCGTGCACATGGCACATATCGATATCCACTATGGATTTAGCGTAAATGGTGTTGCAGCACTGCATACGGAAATCTTAGAGAAGAGTGAGTTGAAGCCGTTTAAGGATATTTATCCAAATAAGTTCAATAACAAGACAAACGGTATCACATTCCGCCGCTGGCTGCTGCATTGTAACCATGAACTGACATCTTTGATCACGGATATGATCGGTGAGGGTTATAAAAAGGATGCTTCTGAATTGGAAAACCTGCAGAAATTTGCAGATGATCCGGCATTTGTCAAGACTCTTTTGAATGTGAAACAGACCAAGAAGACAGAATTTAAGCAATATTTGCAGGATAAAGAGGGAATCACGATCGACGATCATTCCATCTTTGATGTTCAGGTCAAACGTCTGCATGAATATAAGAGACAGCAGATGAATGCATTGTATATTATTTACAAATATATGGACATTAAGGCGGGGAATAAGCCAAAGACGCCGATCACTATGATCTTCGGTGCCAAAGCGGCTCCTGCCTATACGATCGCAAAGGATATTATTCACTTGATCCTCTGCCTGTCAGAGTTGATCAGTAAGGATCCGGAAGTGAGTCCGTATCTGAAAGTTGTCATGTTAGAGAATTATAACGTCACTTATGCGGAGAAGGTTATTCCGGCAGCAGATATTTCAGAGCAGATCTCACTCGCTTCTAAGGAAGCATCGGGAACCGGTAACATGAAATTCATGCTGAATGGTGCGATCACGCTTGGTACGGAAGATGGCGCCAATGTAGAGATCCATCAGTTTGTTGGCGATGACAATATTTATATTTTTGGTGAATCCAGTGAAGATGTCATTGCGTTGTATGACAAGGCAGCTTACAGTGCAGAAAAGATCTATGATGCAGATCCTGAAATTGCAAAACTTGTTGACTTTATTATTAGCAAGGAGATGTTTGCGATTGGTAATAAGAAGAGTTTGATCCGTTTGTATATGGAGATCGTGACCAAAGATTGGTTTATGACATTGCTTGATCTCAAAGATTATATTAAGGTCAAAGAGCAGGCGCTTAAGGATTACGAGGATCGTGATGCTTGGGCACAGAAAATGATCGTGAATATTTCAAAAGCGGGATTTTTCTCTTCTGACCGCACGATTGCGCAGTACAATGAAGATATTTGGAAATTAAAATAAAATGTACGCTCGAAATTCCTCGTTTGAAGATTACGGGCGTACATGAAACAGGAAAGGAGCAAAACCATGAAAAGAATTGGATTTTTGACAAGTGGTGGAGATTGCCAGAGCTTGAACGCAACAATGAGGGGCGTTGCCAAGACATTATATGAAAACTGCCCGGATGTAGAGATCTATGGTGTTTTGGAAGGCTACAAGGGTCTGATCTATGGCAACTATCGCAAGATGGAACCAAAAGATTTCTCCGGTATTTTGACGGAGGGTGGCACGATCATTGGCACATCGCGTCAGCCATTTAAGAAAATGCGCACTCCGGATGAAAATGGCCTGGACAAAGTGGAGGCGATGAAGTCCAATTATAAGAAGTGGAAACTGGATTGTCTTGTTATCTTGGGTGGTAATGGCACACACAAAACAGCAAACCTTTTGCATGAAGAGGGGTGCAATGTAGTTACTCTGCCAAAGACGATTGACAATGATATCTGGGGAACGGATATCACTTTTGGATTCCAAAGCGCAGTGAATATTGCGACAAATGCGATCGATTGTATTCATACGACAGCAGCATCTCATGGAAGAGTGTTTATCGTCGAAGTTATGGGCCACAAAGTTGGATGGCTTACATTGCATGCAGGTATTGCAGGTGGCGCTGATATTATTTTGCTTCCTGAGATCCCATATGATATAGATTCCATCGTAAAGGCCTTAGAGAAGAGAACCAAAGAGGGCAAGCGATTTTCAATCTTGGCGGTAGCGGAAGGATGTATTTCAAAAGAAGAGGCCGAATTGTCCAAAAAAGAGTTTAAGGCGAAACGGAAGAATTCTACGTATCCTTCGGTATCTTATCAGATCGGACATGAGATCGAGGAGAGAACCGGACAGGAAGTACGTATTACGGTACCGGGACATATGCAGCGCGGTGGTGAACCGTGCCCTTATGACCGCGTGTTGTCAACGAGACTGGGCGCTGCGGCAGCCAGATTGATCCTTGATGAGAAGTATGGATATATGGTCGGTATGCGCGATGGCAAAACAGTTCCTGTTCCGCTGGAGGAAGTAGCCGGTAAGCTTAAAATGGTAGATCCAAAGGATCCGCTGATCCAAGAAATTAAAGACATGGGTATCTGTTTTGGAGACAGCCTGTAAAAAAATGGACAGAGATTGTGACGCAAAGGCCTGTGCTAATGCGTTGTCCTTAACATAAGGGATATTGATTACAGATAGAAAGGCATGGTTGAGGAAATGTCGTATACAGCGTTATATCGAAAGTTTCGTCCGGGGGAGTTTGACGAGGTAAAGGGGCAGGATCATATTGTGACAGCCCTCAGAAATCAGGTTCGGGCGGATCGCATCGGGCATGCTTATCTTTTTTGTGGCACCAGAGGTACCGGTAAGACAACAGTGGCAAAGATTTTGGCAAAGGCAGTCAATTGTGAGCATCCGATAGATGGCAGTCCTTGCGGAGAGTGCGAGATGTGTCGTAAAATAGCGGCGCAGACTTCCATGAATGTCATCGAGATTGATGCTGCCTCCAATAACGGTGTGGGCAATATTCGAGACATTATCGATGAAGTGCAATATTCTCCGTCAGAAGGCAGATTTAAGGTCTATATCATCGACGAGGTGCATATGTTGTCAGCGGGAGCATTTAATGCGCTGCTAAAAACATTAGAGGAGCCTCCGGAATACGTTGTGTTTATTTTGGCAACGACAGAGGCACACAAAATACCGATTACGATCACATCGCGCTGTCAGCAATACAAGTTTAAGCGAATTTCGATCGATACGATAGCAGCAAGATTGCAAGATCTTATGCAGCGTGAACAGATCCCGGCAGAAGATAAGGCACTGCGTTATATTGCTAAAGCTGCGGATGGTTCTATGCGTGATGCGCTTAGCTTATTGGATCAATGCATCGCCTTTAACTTAGGTGAGACGTTGACTTACGATAAAGCACTGGAAGTGCTTGGAGCGGTAGATACAGAGGTGTACAGCCGTTTGTTTCGGCAGATGATAGCAGGGGACGCCGTTGGATGCGTGGAGATCGTTAGTGAAATTTTGATCGATGGGCGTGATCTTACACAGTTTGTCAACGAATATGTGTGGTATCTTCGTGGGTTGATGATGCTTTCTGCATCCGATCAAGGAGAGGACATGCTGGATGTTTCGACAGAGCGTTTAGCGCAGATGAAAGAAGAGGCGACGCTTGCGGATACGGAAACATTGATCCGTTATATACGTATATTATCGGATCTGTCCGGCAATTTGCGTTTCGCATCGCAAAAACGTGTTTTGACAGAGGTTGCGATGATCAAATTGTGTAAGCCACAGATGGATACCGAGCAGGATATTACGACTTTAAAAGATCGTATTGCAAATATTGAGGCGCAGCTGGAAAAAGGTATTGTTGCAGCACCGCAGCAGACGCAAAGTGTCCCGGAAACGGTACAGGCGGCGGATGAGAAGACTGCTTCGACACCAAAGATCATGCCAAAGGCAATTGGAGAAGATGTTAAAGCGGTGCTTGGCAGATGGAGAGACGTCAGTGCTATGTGTGATCCGGTCATGCGCAATATGCTTGACCAGTGCAGACCGGTGCCGGATGATGATCGACTGGTACTTCAGTTCACAGATCCGTTGAATGAGGAATATTTTACGCAGAAAGAGGGAGATGCACTGGAGCAGTTAAAACGGATCATTGGTTCTTTGATCCAAAAAGAGGTTGTGATCTTGACCCGCACGGTGGATGCGCAGACGGACGCTATGTATCCGGACGTGATGGAGCTGATTCAGTTTGACGGAATCGAGATTCAGTAGTAGGATCTAATGAAATGGATGAATGCGATAAACTTCGCAGTGAAAATATAGTATTTGCGGCGATGCGCTTGCAAGTAGAAAGGAATGGAGAATTATTATGGCAAAAAGAGGTGGATTTCCGGGTGGAATGCCTGGCAATATGAACAATTTGATGAAACAGGCACAGCGTATGCAGCGCCAGATGGAAGAAAAGTCCAAAGAGATGGGCGAAAAAGAGTGGGAAGCAACGGCAGGCGGTGGAGCTGTTACTGTAAAAGTTTCCGGCAAAAAGGAAATTTTGTCTGTAAAATTGGATGAAGAAGTAGTGGATCCGGATGACATTGAAATGTTAGAAGATTTGATCGTGGCAGCTACCAATGAGGCATTGCGCAAGGTAGAAGATGAAAATGCAGCGATGATGCAGCAGTTGACCGGTGGTCTTGGTGGGTTGTTCTAAGGACAGATTTTGTATTGGACAGTCCTATGCCTACGGACTGTGGGGAATGGAGGTTTCCTATGGATGTGTATAGTTCTCAGATCACGAATCTGGTGGAACAATTATCCCACTTGCCGGGAATCGGCGCAAAATCTGCACAAAGACTAGCGTTTCACATATTGAACATGACGGAAGAACAGGTGGCAGGGCTGTCAGGGGCTATGATGTCGGCAAAGAAAAATGTGCATTACTGCAAAGAATGCTGTACATATACAGATGGCGAGATCTGCCCGATCTGTGCAAATCCGAAAAGAAATCACCGGCAGATCATGGTTGTGGAAAATACGAGAGACCTGGCAGCATACGAAAAGACCGGCAAATTTGATGGCGTGTATCATGTACTTCATGGAGCGATTTCTCCGATGGCAGGAGTTGGCCCGGATGATATTCGTTTATCCGAGTTGATGGTGCGTTTGCAAAAAGATGTTGATGAAGTTATTGTTGCTACCAATAAGAATCTCGAGGGTGATACCACGGCAACGTATATCAGCAAATTGGTCAAGCCGCTTGGCATCAAAGTCAGCCGCATTGCCAGTGGTGTGCCTGCAGGTGGAGATTTGGAATATATTGATGAGGTTACTTTGTATCGCGCACTAGAGGGTCGCACGGACATGTGAGATCCTGTTGCAGCAAGGCTTGCCGGATCCCTTTGCTGATGAAGGTGGCAAGTGAGACAACTGTTGACAAATGTGTTGTCTGTAAGATTAAGTTACGGTTTTGGCAGTTGATGGTATTTACAATCCCTGTGATATGGATGTCGCCGACAGCGGGGAGCTGTTTGCTGACACCGATACCGGGAAAGAGAGCACCATCGCCTAGAGTGACCGTGCCTATGTGTTCTTTAGCTCCAAGGGCAGCATCAATAGCGATGATATATGGATCATCGAACGAACGATAAATGTCTTGTAAGGTTGCTTTTAAGTTGACAGCATGGACCGGGGAATGCAGAGAACCATAGACATAATACTTTTTTGGAAATGCAGAGTATGTCGTCAGCAAGTTCCAAAGAGAGCGTGAAGATTTCGGGACAGTACGAGTGTACTGTCCTTTTTTGCATGAAAAACGGGTTTTGCTATTGCGCTTGTCTGCAAAAGATTGTCTCCTGTCAGTGGGGAACGGATGCAGCAACTCGTGTCCAACAAATGGGCCAAGAGAATCGCCGGTGGCGCGATCGGAACCAATGCAGACTAAGATGATGGGACGTGAGACGGTGTGGATCTGCTGCAGTCGTTCTGTCAAGCTGTCCGTAAAATTGGACATAGAGAGAGGAGTTATCGGATTGAAATATTGAGGCTGCTGCTTCGAAGATGTTATCATAATCATAGTAACCTTTCTGTAGGATTAGCATGTGAGGCGGAAACGTGATGCTGTGAATGTGCTGCACGATCTGCACGGTTGTCGCGATGTGGTGCTTCATGGCGTCACATAACGTCACATAACTGCTGTCAGTATCTCCAAGAGGCTGTCGGTTCATACCTGTTCGTCGAAGGATGTTGTCAGAAAGGGGCTGTCGGTTCATATCTGTTCGTCGAAAGATGTTGTCAGAAAGGGGCGTTTGCACCTCTGTTTCGACAAAGTGTGCACGGGAGAGCGTGTTACAATGCTTTTCGGTAATAGAGAACAGGTGAATGAAAGGTTGAGGTGTGATATGGAGCAGGGCAGCAAAAACAGAGAAAAAAACGTGTATGAATATGAAACCTATCCGGAAAATATAAAGCAGATTGGGGAGACCGGCGGGGCAAGAAGAATTTATATTGAAGATTATGTGCTGACAGATATCCGCAAGATCTTTTTAGAAAAACAGGAAGAGTCCATTATTGTATTTTTGGGAAGAGAGGGTATCAAGGAGGCAAAAGACGGCTTGTTTTTATATGGCTGCATAGAGGTGGAACTTGATCCCGAGACAGGAGCCCTTGGGGATGCACAGTGGGACAAGTTATACGAGGACATACATAAATATTTCGCCGGTGCAAAAGTGCTTGGCTGGGGTCTTGGTGTTGGTATGTGGAACAGTAAAGTGGACAAGCAGGTTCGTCATATTCAGGAAGAACAATTTGGAGAAATGAGCAGGATCTTATTCTTGGCAGACTTATCCGAAAAAGAAGAAAAAGTCTTTTTTTATGAAGATGGTGCATTTGAAGAGTTGAGCGGTTATTATATTTATTTTGCCAAAAATCCACAAATGCAGGAATATATGCTGCGGGAGCAGAAAGAGATCAGCGGGGAAGCAGACTATGAGGATGAGGTCACGGATGCGATCCGCAGTACGATCCGGCAAAAGAAAACCAGACAGGAACGCATGCAGATGGTTGCGTGGAGCGCAGGTGTCATTTTGTTTTTTATGGTATTGATGGGAGCGAATCTTCTTATGAAAAGTCTTTCCAAGATACAGGCCATGGAAGAATCTATTCAGACGTTATCCGGCTATGTAACGGCACAGGAACAGAATAACCGCGAGTTCGTTGTATCGGATGCACTGCGTGATAAGGAAACGACTGAGCTGCAGAGCACACAGAGTACCGAGGCGCCAAAGCAGTCTGTGGAGCCGCAGAGCAGAGAAACATCACAGCAGTCCTTAGAGACATCGAAGCATACTGTCGCAGTGAAACCTACTGCTACTCCTGCACAGGAAGTAAAAACACAGACCGCCGCAAGACAGAAGGCGACAGCTCGGTCAGGCTCCAAAGCGACAACAGCGCCGGAGCGGTCGGTGGCAGCATCAGTTACAGGTGGTTCGCAGATGGAAAGCTATATAGTCCGCAAGGGTGATACGCTTAGTCAGATCGTATGGCGGCAGTATCATTCGTTTGACCTGTTAGATCGGGTCAAGAATACCAACCGGATCAAAAATAGTGATGAGATCTATATTGGACAGTGTATTTTATTGCCCGAACCGTAAAAATCAGTTATACTATATCTGAAAGCAATAATATATAGAAGATATGGGGAATTATAATGGAAACTTTAGCAGGAAGAGCCAGAGATGTTCAGGTGGTAACGAAACGTCGTCAAGAGATCAAAAGGACGATTTTTTTGAGTATCGCCTGTATTCTATTGGTGGCAGTGATATTAGCAGCGGTTATTTATTTTTACGTCAATCATCAATATAGCAGTTACGAAGTGAAAAATACGATCGCACTAAAAAAAAGCAGTGGTATGAAATGTAGTGCCTATCAAAATGGGGTGCTTCGCTACAGCAGAGACGGAGCGGCAGCAGTAGATCGTGATGGAAATGAAATGTGGAATGGAAGTTATGATATGGAGAATCCTGCATTAGATATTTGCGAGGAATATGCAGTTGTAGCAGATATACAGGGGAAGTCCTTATATGTGTACAATGGAAGTGACAGCGGGACGAAGCTGACGACAGACTATCCGATCTTGCAGGCGTGCGTCTCCAAACAGGGCGTAGTAGCTGTATTGTTAGAAGATCAGTCATCTAATGTGATCCAGGTATACAATCCGTATGATGACAATAAAAAGCTTCTCGTGGAAATCCCGACCAACGTAGAAGAAGGCTACCCGGTTTCGATCGATCTGTCACCGGACGGTACGGGCGTGATCTGTGCAAGCATCTGTGTGACCAGTGGCGCAGTTAAGAGTCAGGTGGCATTTTACGATTTTACAGACGTGGGCAAAAACACGAACTGCCTGGTTGGTGCGCAGGAGTATAAGGACCGCATTGTCGCAGAGGTGAAATATTTGGATGAAGATCATGCTGCGCTTTTCAGCGAAAAAGGTTTCAGCCTTTGGAAGAATATGAAGAAGCCAAAACAAGCATTCAAAAAAGATTGGAACCGAGAGATACTGAGTGCTTTTTATGATGACCGTTATATCGGAGTGATTGCCGCCGGCAGCAAGAAAGGCAGTGGACGGATGTATCTGTTTAACACGTCGGGCGGTAAAGTATTTGAACGTCAGGTTACCACAGACTTTACAAATGTTACGATGGCAGACAAAGAAATATATATGGTTACGACAGAAGGATGTAAGATCTACCGAAAGAACGGTGTGGAGAAATGGGACTGCAAGCTGTCGAAACAGGCAGATGGCTTGTTTCCGGCTAAGGGAATGCGCAACTATTTTCTACTGCAAGAGGGCAAGCTTCAATGGATCCATCTAAAAAACAGATCATCGCAAAATAACAAGAAAAAATAATGCAAAGGGTATTGACAAGTTTTGGTGACGTCGTTATACTAATTGAGTGTGCTTTTTTGCGCCCTTTTTTGGCGTGCAGGCGATAGCCCGTTGTCTATTCTAATAGTGATACGGAAGAGGCGATGAATAAAAGTACCACAATTTGGAAATATTGAATAAAACACGCAGGAGGTGAAATTAATGCCAACATTTAACCAGTTAGTAAGAAAAGGAAGAAAGGTTTCTACCAAGAAGTCTAACTCCCCAGCACTTCAGTACACTTACAACTCTCTGAACAAGAAGACGGTAGCACAGAGCTCCCCTCAGAAGAGAGGTGTTTGTACCGCTGTTCGTACTGCTACACCTAAGAAGCCTAACTCAGCTCTTCGTAAAACAGCCAGAGTTCGTCTTTCAAACGGTATTGAGGTAACAAGCTACATTCCAGGTGAGGGACATAACCTTCAGGAGCATAGCGTTGTGCTTATCCGTGGTGGTAGAGTAAAGGATTTGCCAGGTACCAGATATCATATCGTTCGTGGTACATTGGATACAGCAGGTGTTGCCAACAGAAAGCAGGCCCGTTCTAAATACGGTGCTAAGAAGCCTAAGAAATAATTCACTAATTTGGGGAAGTGCCGGATTAATTTTCACTGATTAACCTGGTGCGGACACTAAACAATTGTGAGTACCGATGAATTAATATTAGAGAATACGTTTGAAGCAGTGTCGGCTGTTAGTATTCGCTAAATCATGTTAAGGAGGGAAGTAACGTGCCACGTAAAGGACATATACAGAAAAGAGATGTATTAGCAGATCCTGTTTACAACAACAAGGTTGTGACAAAGCTTATCAACAACATCATGTTGGATGGTAAGAAGGGTGTTGCTCAGAAAATCGTTTATGGCGCATTCGAGCAGGTAGCAGAGAAGTCTGGTAAAGACGCTATCGAAGTGTTCGAAGAGGCAATGAACAACATTATGCCACAGTTGGAGGTTAAGGCTAGACGTATCGGTGGAGCTACCTATCAGGTACCTATCGAGGTTCGCCCTGACAGAAGACAGGCGTTAGCTCTTCGCTGGTTGACATTCTTCTCACGTAAGAGAGGCGAGAAGACCATGAAGGAGAGACTTGCAAACGAAATTCTTGATGCTGCAAACAATACTGGTGCAGCAGTAAAGAGAAAAGAAGACATGCACAAGATGGCAGAAGCAAACAAGGCATTTGCTCATTACAGATGGTAATAAGATCGCTGCTTAGCGGATCTGGTATCATTTTTGTGTACTAATATAGGAGGTAATAGTCTTGGCTGGAAGAGAATATCCACTTGATAGAACAAGAAACATTGGTATCATGGCTCATATCGATGCTGGTAAGACAACGCTTACAGAGCGTATCTTATTCTATACCGGTGTAAACTACAAGATTGGTGAAACTCATGACGGTGCGTCCACAATGGACTGGATGGAGCAGGAGAAAGAAAGAGGTATCACAATCACCTCTGCTGCTACAACATGTCACTGGACACTTGAGGATCATCATAAGAAGAAACCTGGTGCATTAGAGCATCGTATCAACATCATTGATACACCGGGTCACGTGGACTTTACTGTAGAGGTAGAGCGTTCCTTACGTGTACTTGATGGTGCAGTTGGTGTATTTGATGCGAAAGCAGGCGTTGAGCCTCAGTCTGAGAACGTATGGCGTCAGGCTGACACATACAATGTACCACGTATGGCATTTATCAACAAAATGGACAAGATGGGTGCAGACTTCTTCATGTCTGTGCAGACAATCATTGATCGTTTGGGCAAGAATGCAATCCCTGTTCAGATTCCGATCGGTAAGGAAGATGACTTCATCGGATTGATTGACTTGTTCGAGATGGATGCATATTACTATAAGGATGACAAGGGCGAGGACATCGAGATCACAGAGATCCCGGATGATTTGAAAGACCTTGCTGATGAATGGCATAGTAACCTCGTAGAGAAGATCTGTGAGTTGGATGACGACTTATTAGAGAAATATCTTGAGGGTGAAGAGCCATCTATCGATGAAATGAAAAAAGCACTTCGTAAGGGCACAATCGCTTGTGAGGCAGTTCCTGTATATTGCGGTTCTGCATACAAGAATAAGGGTGTTCAGAAGCTGCTCGATGGTGTTGTTGAGTATATGCCGGCACCAACAGATATCCCTGATATCACTGGTACAGATGAAGAGGGTAACGAAGTTGTTCGTAAGTCTTCTGATGATGAACCATTTGCAGCACTTGCATTCAAGATCATGACTGACCCATTCGTTGGTAAGCTTGCATTCTTCCGTGTATATTCCGGTACATTGAACTCCGGTTCTTATGTATTGAATGCTACAAAGCAGAAGAAAGAGCGTGTTGGTCGTATCGTACAGATGCATGCTAACAGCCGCAGCGAGATCGACAAAGTTTACTCTGGAGATATCGCAGCAGCAGTAGGATTTAAGCTCACTACAACAGGTGATACTATCTGTGATGAGCAGCATCCGGTAATCTTAGAGTCCATGGAATTTCCTGAGCCGGTTATCGAGCTTGCTATCGAGCCTAAGACAAAGAATGACCAGGGTAAGATGGGTGAGGCTCTTGCTAAATTGGCAGAAGAGGATCCTACATTCCGTGCACATACAGATCAGGAAACAGGTCAGACAATCATCGCTGGTATGGGCGAGCTTCACTTGGAAGTTATCGTAGATCGTCTGCTTCGTGAGTTTAATGTAGAGGCTAATGTAGGTGCTCCACAGGTAGCTTACAAAGAGACATTCACGACTGCAGTTGACATTGACAGCAAGTATGCTAAGCAGTCCGGTGGTCGTGGTCAGTATGGTCACTGTAAAGTTAAGTTTGAGCCTATGGATCCAAATGGTGAGGAAACATTCAAGTTCGAGTCTACTGTTGTCGGTGGTGCTATTCCTAAGGAATACATCCCAGCAATCGGCGAAGGTATCGAGGAAGCAGCTCAGGCTGGTATCCTTGGTGGATTCCCTGTACTCGGTGTACATGCAAATGTATGGGATGGTTCTTACCATGAGGTCGATTCTTCTGAGATGGCATTCCACATCGCTGGTTCTATGGCGTTCAAGGATGCTATGAAGAAGGGTAATCCGGTTCTGTTAGAGCCTATCATGAAGGTTGAAGTAACAATGCCTGAGGAGTACATGGGCGATGTTATCGGAAGCTTGAATGCTAAGCGTGGACAGATCGAGGGAATGGACGACATCGGTGGTGGTAAGATTGTTAGAGCATTCGTACCATTGGCTGAGATGTTCGGTTATTCTACAGAGCTTCGTTCCAGTACACAGGGTCGTGGTAACTACTCCATGTTCTTCGAGAAGTACCAGCAGTGTCCTAAGAACGTACAGGAAAAAGTTCTTGCAAATAAGGCAAACGACTAATTTTTTGTCGATAAATGTTATCATATGAATGTAAATTCATAAAATATAGAAATCACAGGGCATTATTGCAGAAAAATACTTGAAAAAACAAGCGTTATAGCCTATAATAGTGCCCATAGCGTGATTTTGCGCAAACCGTATGACGCATAGGGCGTCGAGGAATTAAAGGAGGATTTTTAGAAATGGCTAAAGAAAAGTTTGAGAGAACCAAACCCCATTGTAACATTGGTACCATCGGTCACGTAGATCATGGTAAAACAACACTTACTGCAGCAATCACAAAGGTTCTTGCTGCTAGAGTTGCTGGTAACGAGGCTGAGAACTTTGAGGATATTGATAAGGCTCCAGAAGAGAGAGAGCGTGGTATCACAATTTCTACTGCTCACGTAGAGTATCAGACAGAGAAGAGACATTACGCACACGTTGACTGCCCAGGCCATGCTGACTATGTAAAGAACATGATCACTGGTGCTGCTCAGATGGATGGTGCTATCCTTGTAGTAGCTGCAACTGATGGTGTTATGGCTCAGACAAAGGAGCATATCCTTTTGTCTCGTCAGGTAAACGTTCCTTATATCGTAGTATTCTTGAATAAGTGCGATATGGTTGATGATGAAGAGCTTATCGAGCTTGTAGAGATGGAAGTAACTGAGAACCTTGAAGAGTATGGTTTCGAAGGCTGCCCAATCATTAAGGGTTCTGCTTTGAAGGCTCTTGAAGATCCTAACGGCGAGTGGGGAGACAAGATCATGGAACTTATGGATGCTGTTGACAGCTTCATTCCAGATCCACAGCGTGCAGTAGATCAGCCATTCTTGATGCCTATCGAGGACATCTTCACAATTACCGGTCGTGGTACTGTAGCAACTGGTCGTGTAGAGCGTGGTGTTCTTCATGTAAATGAGGAAGTTGAAATCGTTGGTATTAAGGAAGAGACAACTAAGACTACTGTAACAGGTATCGAGATGTTCCGTAAGCTTCTTGATGAGGCTCAGGCTGGTGATAACATCGGTGCTCTTCTTCGTGGTATCAAGAGAGAGGATGTTGAGCGTGGACAGGTATTAACAGCTCCTGGAACTGTTACTTGCCATACAAAATTCACAGCTCAGGTTTATGTTCTTACTAAGGACGAGGGTGGACGTCATACTCCATTCTTCAACAACTATCGTCCACAGTTCTACTTCAGAACAACAGACGTAACTGGTGTATGTAACCTTCCAGAGGGAACAGAGATGTGCATGCCTGGTGATAACGTAGAGATGACAATCGAGTTGATTCATCCAATCGCTATGGAGCAGGGTCTTAACTTCGCTATCCGTGAGGGTGGACGTACAGTAGGATCAGGTGCTGTTGCAACAATCATCGAGTAATCTTTTGACGTTAAGTCGATCGAACGATAAACAATAACAAAATGTCTGGTGCAAGTTTGCTTGCATCCAGACATTTTTTTACTTTATAGGGAAATGCTCGTAACGTAGAGGGAAGCCAACAAGAATTGCCTTAGCAATTCTTGCAAAGCAAAGCGCTGGCCTTGCTTTTTTATTGAAATACTATGCGGACTTTGATTTCTTCGAGTATAAGGCGGATGAAGAAATGGATATCGAAAAAAATAGTGAAATGTGTGTATACATTGCAGAATTCCTATAGAAAATTTGTGGAAAAATATAAAATTGTTATTCTAAAATATAACAATAGTAACAAAATCAAAAAACAGAAACTTAATTTATTGACAATTATGCATAAAAGAGTATAATAAAAAACATAGAAAATTCACAAACAAAGTTGAGGAGGATATTACAATGAGAATTTCTAAAGTAGCAAAGAAATCCATGGCAGTAGCTATGGCAATGGCAGTAGCAGTTGGTTCTGTAGCAGTAGCACCTACAAAGGATGCTAGCGCAGCAAAGGCAAAATCCAAGAAAGTAAATGCTAGAGTTTACTTCGCAGGTAATGCAAAAGGTACTGATTGTCTTTGGATTGCTGGTGACGGCAAGACCGCTAAGGCTGTATCTAAGAATGTAACTCTTAAGAAGGGTAAGAAGACAAAAGTTACTCTTACAATTAAGAAACCTGCTAAATACAAAGTAGGCAGCAAGAGCAAGAAGTTAAAGAAAGTTACAGGAGCTACTGTATGTACAGTAGATTTAGTAAATGTTCTTGGCTCTTTCAAGAAAGTAAAATGCTCTGGTATCACAGTTAAGGCTGATGGTAAGAAAGTAAAAGTTAAGAAAGTATATCAGGGATCTTTCGAGAAGAACAAACCTGCTAGCAAGAACAACTGGAGATTATCTTTCTACAACAAGTGGGGTAATCAGGGTGACAACTCTAAGACAAACAATGCTAAAGCATTTGCATTCAAGAAGAAGCTTACGATCTCTTTCACAGTTGTTGCTAAATAATTAAAGTAACATCATTGTCTTATGGGGTCTGTTGCATTTATTAATGTGGCAGACCTTTTTTTGTATTATAGGATTAAGGTGTCAAAAGGTCTAAATTTCCCGGCAGGCTGCTAAGTTACAGAGCAGCATGAAGATATTGATTTGGGATAAGTTAAGGAGGATAAGTATGGTAAAGCATATTATTTTGTGGCAGTTAAAAGAGATGGATGAGGAAGAAAAGCAGACGGTGAAGAAGGGGATCAAGGCTGGATTGGAAAGCCTTCAGGGAAAAATTCCGGGACTTTTGTCGATTCATGTGCAGACGGAAGGTCTGCCATCGTCAAATGCAGATATCATGTTAGACAGTTCGTTTGAAAATGCAGATGCATTGAAGGGCTATGCAACGCATCCTGAGCATGTTAAGATCGCAGATGGTAATGTAAGACCATACACGCAGAATCGTGTCTGCATGGATTACGAGGTGTAGGCTATTGCACCCATTCGCGGATTCTGTTATAGTTATATGGTGGTTTTTACATAAGCGAACTTGCAGGAAGGAATGGAGGATATTATGAAGGAATTAAAGCCAATCAAAGAGGGCAAAGTAAGAGAAATTTATGACAATGGAGACAGCTTGATCATGGTTGCAACAGACCGCATTAGCTGCTTTGATGTCATTCTTAACAATGAGGTGACAAAGAAAGGTACTGTTTTGACACAGATGTCAAAATTCTGGTTCGATTTGACAGAAGATATTTTGCCAAATCATATGATTTCAGTTGATGTAAAAGATATGCCGGAGTTTTTTCAACAGGATAAATTTGACGGAAACAGCATGTTATGTCGTAAGTTAGAAATGTTGCCGATCGAATGCATTGTTCGTGGTTATATTACCGGAAGCGGATGGGCAAGCTATCAGGAGAACGGAACCGTATGTGGCATCAAATTGCCGGAAGGATTGAAAGAATCCGACAAACTGCCGGAACCGATCTATACGCCATCTACTAAGGCGGAAATTGGCGATCATGATGAAAATATTTCTTATGAGCAGAGCGTTACGCATTTGGAGAAATATTTCCCTGGTAAAGGAGAAGAGTATGCTGCAAAGCTTCGTGATTATACGATCGCCTTGTACAAAAAATGCGCAGAGTATGCCCTGAGCAAAGGTATTATTATTGCAGATACAAAGTTTGAATTTGGTTTAGATGAAGATGGTAACATTGTACTTGGTGATGAGATGCTGACACCGGATAGTTCCCGTTTCTGGCCGGCAGAAGGATATGAGCCGGGTCATGGTCAGCCATCGTTTGATAAGCAGTTTGCCAGAGATTGGCTTAAAGCAAATGATGGACATGATTGGACTTTGCCAAAGGATATTGTCGATAAAACAATTGACAAATATTTACAGGCATATGAGCTTCTCACCGGAGAGAAACTATAATATAAAAGTACTTGCCAAATTGCTGTGTGTCGTATAAAATACGACTAAGCAGATATAACTGCAGGATTAGAGAATAGAATAGATCTAGAAACTCTTGCAAAAGGGGAGTAGTTGCATATCGTTTTGGATATGTTGCAGGACTTCGTCAATACGGTCGTGAGACCCGGAGCCTGTGGAACGTGAAACGTTGAACGAGACTTTTTGTGTGCTATTTTGGTACACAAGAAGTCTCGTTTTTTCGTTAATCGCAAATTGTTTAATCGTAAATTGTCTGTTGGCAATTGCTATTGCGCAGCGAGAGATCATCAAGAATTGCTGCGGTAATTCTTGATGAGTAAAGCACTCCGCGGGCATATGGTTAGTGGCTGTCGGCGGGAAAGGAATGGGTGATCATGATGAAGGCATATTATCAAATGAAAAAAGAAGATGTACTGCGCAATCTGGGGGCATCAGAATGTGGATGGACATCTGCAGAGGCGGAGCAAAGGCTGGTTCAAACCGGACCAAATGCATTAGCAGAGGGAGAACAAAAGAGTGTATTTAAAATTTTTGTGGAGCAGTTTGCAGACCTGTTAGTCTGGATATTAATGATCGCAGCAGGTATATCATTATTTTCGGGCGATGTTGAGAGCGCAATTGTTATTTTTGCGGTGCTGATATTAAATGCGGTGCTTGGTACCGTTCAAAGCGTCAAAGCCGAAAAGTCTCTGAAAGCACTAAAATCGCTCTCTTCACCGCATGCACATGTTTTGCGGGATGGCAAGAAATGTGCAATCCTTTCTACACAGGTAGTTCCCGGGGATGTTTTGCTGCTGGAGGCAGGAGATATGGTCGCCGCGGACGCACGAATACTGTGCAATCACTCGTTGCAGGTTAATGAGAGTGCATTGACCGGAGAATCAACGAATGTTGATAAACAGGATATAGAAATAACCGAGGAAACCCCTCTTGCTGACCGTGTGAATATGGTATATTCAGGTACACTTGTTACGTATGGCAGAGCCGAGGCCTTGGTAACTGCGACGGCAATGGATACAGAGATGGGCAAGATTGCCGGATTGATGAATCAAACTAAGAGTGTCAAAACACCACTACAACGCAGCATGGATGATTTTAGCAGAAAGCTGGCGGTGCTCATTATGGTAATCTGCTTGTTGGTATTTGGAATGCAGTGGTATCAAGGCAATGGACTGCTGCCAGCGCTGTTATTTGCAGTGGCACTTGCAGTGGCCGCAATTCCGGAGGCGTTAAGCTCTATTGTGACGATCGTTCAGGCAATGGGAACGCAGAAAATGGCGGTGCAGGGTGCGATCATTAAAAAATTATCAGCTGTTGAGAGCCTTGGTTGTGTCTCAGTAATATGTTCTGATAAGACAGGAACTTTGACACAAAATAAGATGACAGTGACGAAATTGTATCTCGATAAACATTGCGTGGATCCGCAGGAGCTGACGGGTGACTCCTTAGTGCAGAAGGCATTTTTATACAATGCGGTCTTAAATAATGATGCTGTATTGACAGAAGGAAAACAGCTTGGTGACCCTACAGAGTCCTGTTTACTTGTGTTGGCACAGAATTTGACAGATACGAAACAGCTTCGCAATACTATGCAGCGTTTAGAGGAAATTCCCTTTGACTCAGACCGCAAATTGATGAGTACCAAATATCTCGGAATAGAAGAAGAGCAATCTGATGTTGTGTATACGAAAGGCGCAGTAGATGTATTATTAGATCGTACGACCCACATTCTGACATCAAAGGGAATGCAGCCGATCACGGAGGAAGATAAGCGAATGATCCTGCGGCAAAATCAGCAGTTTTCGGAACAGGGGCTCAGAGTGTTAGCTTTTGGCCAGCGATCTGTTGCAAAAGACCAGCACCTGACACTGGATCAGGAAAGGGATCTTACCTTTATAGGACTTGCGGCAATGATCGATCCACCGCGTGAGGAATCTGCGAAGGCGGTAGAGGATGCTAAGCGTGCAGGAATCCGTACAGTTATGATCACCGGAGACCATAAGGTGACGGCGACGGCCATTGCAAAACAGTTGGGGATTTTTAGCGAGGGGGATATTGCGGTTACGGGACAGGAACTGGATGCGATGTCTGAGGAAGAACATTTGCAGCAATTGGAGAAGATTGCGGTCTATGCAAGAGTATCACCGGAAAATAAAATTCGCATCGTTGACGCATGGCAGCAAAAGGGAAGGATCACGGCGATGACGGGAGATGGTGTTAATGACGCGCCCGCGCTTAAAAAAGCGGATATCGGCGTGGCAATGGGGATTACAGGGACAGAGGTGTCCAAAGATGCAGCAGCGATGATCTTGACAGATGATAACTTTGCCACAATTATCAAAGCTGTATGCAACGGAAGAAATGTATATTGTAACATCAAAAATGCAATTCAGTTTTTGCTGTCAGGTAATATGGCAGGAATTCTGGCTGTATTGTATTGTTGTGTGGCAGGACTGCCCGCACCTTTTGCAGCTGTACATCTATTGTTTATCAATCTGTTGACGGATTCTCTCCCTGCCTTAGCTATCGGCATGGAATCGGTTGATGAACGGTTGCTGCAGGATACGCCCCGTGATCCATCAGATAAATTATTGAATAGCTCCTTTATTCGCAATATGTTGATCTATGGAAGTATGATCGCAGCGGTTACTATTACGGCTTTCTACTTAGGCGATCCGGTGCATAATGTTCAGACAGCAATGACGATGGCGTTTGCAACATTAACGTTAGCACGATTGTTTCATGGGTTCAATCTGCGCAGTAAATACTCGCTGGTACGGATCGGATTGTGCAGCAACCGATGGAGCCTTGCAGCATTTGGTGTTGGAGTCCTGCTATTGGCATTGGTACTGTGTATACCGGCCGCAAGAAGTGCATTCGCAGCATCGTCTCTGACAGGGGCGCAGACAGCAAGTGTGGCTGTATTAGCAGGACTTCCAACAATTATTATACAGGGATTCCGTATTTTACGGGAGCAGCTGTCCGGTACCGACCGGTGATTATAAATAGCTGCGAAGATCTTCGCGGAGAGTATCTTCGATAGACATGAGGCGTCGACACAGATCTTTGGCTGCGTGACTGGCATCCGGATAGTCATTTAGACAGCGCTGTAATGCGTTGATGCCCATGTCACAGCCATCTGTGATCAAATTTGCTACCGTTGCATCACTTTGTTCTAATGTCAGTTTCATATTGGTTTTCGCCCATGCCATTCCTTTTGCGACTGGACTTGGCTCCTTGGTATTGCCGTGATAGTGCGCTAATTCGGAGTGAATGTCATTTCCGAGTTTGGCGTGGTGCTGTTTGGTGTCTAACAACAGATTTTTTAAGGCGCTGTCCTGTGTGCGGTCCAGCACTTCGTCAATGGCGGATACTGCCATTTTGCTTCCGGCATCACATTCCTGTAAAAGTCGTATTGTATCAAACTCTTTGCTGTTTGTTTCCATGGATATCGTCCTCCTTTTGGTGTTACGTTTACATTACTGCAAAGTTAGCTGTTTCCAAATTTTTTCCCGGCAAAAATTTCTATGTTAGTATTTCCCAATGATTGTAAAATATGTTATACTATCATTATATATTTCAATGTGCTGTAAATTCTGGAAAACTATTGCAGTATGGCAAAACACTGTGCAATGAATCAAGGGATTCAGATTATATTTTTGGGGGAGAAGCATATGAAGGAAGAGGAGAAGGAAGCATTTGACAATGCTTACCATCGTGCAAGGCGATTTGTGTACAAAAACGCCCGACCACTGGAGCTGGCTAAGTGGCAGTACCACTTTGAGGATGGCAGTCGTGAGGCGGTTTTGGATACACTTGCCTGTTACCAAAATACGGATGGTGGGTTTGGCTACGGATTGGAGCCGGACTATTGGAATCCGCATTCATCACCGTCACAGACCTATGAGGCAACAGAGATCATCTGGGAAATCGGAATGGAGCGCGAAGATGCAGATCATCCGGTCATTCAGGGGATTTTGGAATATTTGAGCAGTGGCAAAGAGTTTGAAGATAATAGTTGGGCGCATACGATCGATACGAACAACAATTACCCACATGCGGACTGGTGGCACTATCCATATGCTTCATGGTGGGAGGACACTCCGGCTAATCGTTTTTCGACGGATTACAATCCAACGGCAGGCCTGGCAGGATTTATTCTGTATTTTGAGGATCCGGATACGGATTTTTATGATCTGGCTAAGGAAGTGGCGACGGAGGCGATCAATCAGTTTTTAATGATCAAAGATTGTAAAGAGATGCATGTGGTCGCTTGTTTTTGCAGACTTTATGATTATATTGCAGAGGCAGGATTAGAAGCGGAGTTTCCAATGGAAGCGTTTGAAAAGCGCTTAAAGGAAGTTGTATTTCAAACGATCACGCAGGATGTCAATTTATACATTACAATGTGGGATGTCAATATTTGCCGTCCATCGACTTTTTTGCGTGCCAAAGACAGTATGTATTATGAAATGAACAAAAATATTGCAGAGTTTGAATTGGAATTTATCGCCAAAACACAGTTGGGAGACGGTTCGTGGGAAGTGACTTGGGAGTGGGGGAAAAGTTATCCTGCCGCTTGGGGAGTTGCCAAGAACTGGTGGAAGAGCAAGATCGCCATACAGAATCTTCTGTATTGGAGCGGTATGATGGACAGCGAGGAATAAAATAACAGACTGAAGGAGAATGAAACATTATGGCAAAGATAATTTTAACCGGAGATCGCCCGACAGGACGTTTACATGTAGGACATTATGTTGGCTCATTGCGCCGGCGCGTGGAGTTACAAAATTCCGGTGAATACGATAAAATATTTATTATGATCGCAGATGCACAGGCACTTACGGATAACTTTGAGAATCCGGAGAAGGTGCGCCAGAATATTATAGAAGTGGCATTGGATTATTTGTCTTGCGGGCTTGATCCAACGAAATCGACATTGTTTATCCAGTCGCAGATTTCAGAATTATGTGAGCTTACTTTTTATTACATGGATCTGGTTACGGTGTCTCGATTGCAGCGCAATCCTACAGTAAAATCAGAGATTAAGATGCGTGACTTTGAGACGAGCATTCCGGTGGGATTCTTCACGTATCCAATTAGTCAGGCAGCTGATATTACCGCTTTTAAGGCAACGACAGTGCCGGTTGGAGAGGACCAGCTCCCAATGATAGAACAGACAAGGGAAATCGTTCGTAAGTTCAATGGTATTTATGATGAAGTTTTGGTAGAACCTGAGGTGCTGTTGCCGGACAATGCGGCTTGTATGCGTCTGCCGGGCATAGATGGCAAGCAAAAGATGAGTAAATCATTAGGTAACTGTATTTATTTGTCGGATACGGAAGAAGATGTACGTGCTAAGATTATGGAAATGTACACGGATCCACTTCATATTAAGGTGTCTGATCCGGGACATATAGAGGGTAATACGGTGTTTACGTATCTGGATGCGTTTAGCAGACCGGAGCATTTTGAAGAATACATGCCGGATTATGCAAATCTGGATGAATTAAAAGAACATTACCGGAAAGGCGGACTTGGCGATGTCAAGATCAAACGTTTCTTAAATAACGTTATGCAGGAGGAGTTGTCTCCGATCCGTGCACGAAGAGCTGAGTTTGAGAAAGATATTCCGGAAGTTTACAACATCCTTAAGAAGGGAAGTGATGTTGCAAGAGAAACGGCAGCTCAGACATTATCTGAGGTCAAAAGAGCGATGAAGATCGATTATTTTGAGGATCAGGATCTGATCCGCACACAGAGCGAACGTTATGCACAAAAATAGCGGTTGCTTTGGATTTACAATTTTACAGATATATGCTACAATATACACTATAATATATGTTACAGTATAGAGTACGGGAGGCGTATGACAATGAGGATTCAAGATTTTTGCGATATGGTTAAATTCGAAGAAATTATGAACAATTGGGCGAAGAGTACAGGTTTGGCGACAGTAGCAGTTGGCGCCGATGGAAAGTATATTAGCGAATGTTATAATTTCACGGAATTTTGTATTGATCTGACAAGAGGCAGCGAAGAAGGACGTCGTCGTTGTGAGAAGTGTGACCGTGAAGGTGAGGGTGTCTATGAGTGCCATGCCGGTCTGATGGATTTCGGCATCCCTATCACGTTGAATGACGGCACCGTTCTTGGAAATGTGGTCGGAGGTCAGATATTACCGGAGAATCCGGATGATGACAAGTTCCGCAGTGTTGCCAGAGAGCTTGGTATTAATGAAGATGCTTATATTGAGGCTTTGCATAAAGTTGGTGTTAAGTCCAAAGAGCAGATCAAAGCGTCTGCACAGTTGCTGGGGGACGTGATCAACATGTATGTACGTGCCTGCTATCAAGAGTATCAGAATAATCAGATGCTGGAACGCTTGAAAGTTGGCATTGCGAAGGCGGCTGAAGAGATCAGTGAGGCGAATGAGAGTACATCAAAGATTGTTGGATTCAGCAAGAAGCAGAATATGCTCGCATTGAATGCATCCATTGAATCAGCTCGTGCCGGTGAGAGCGGACGTGGTTTCGCTGTGGTAGCTTCTGAGGTTCAGAAGCTGGCAGAGGGAATGGCAAGCGTGAGCAAGGAGATTACGTTCAAGCTTGCGCAGTTGACAGAGACTGTCAATGAGTTAAATGATTAATTTTTTGCATAAAATTCCGGTTTTTGCGGAATTTTCATAATATGGCTATGACGAAGAGAAGTAGCAGGAGAATCGCTTGCAGAGAGTGGGGGATGGTGTGAACCCCATAGAAGGAATCCTAGTGAATAACACTTTATCAGCCGCAATCTGAACGTGAGACATTCATTAGTAGGTGCGCCGCAGCTGTGCGACAAACAGAAAGGTTATTATGACCGTAGAGAGACTGTAGAACAGTAATTCGGGTGGTACCGCGGACAATACGTTCGTCCTGAACAAGTGTGTTTGGGGCGGACTTTTTTTTGCTTTATAGGAAACTTCTCGTTTCCTATAAAGTAAAAAACGCTCCGCGAGGATGCGCATCTCGCGGAGAAGAAGTTAGCTGTAAACAGCACCGCTCGAGCGCGAAAGAGTCGCAAGCGACTCTTTGTTCTTTTACGAATAAGAACCCCTCAGTTCTTATTCAAAAGTACATTTCATCTTGAAGGAGGATATTATGAGGACTAATACGAACAATATTTACCGCGACAAAATAATGAGCGACATAACGGAACAGGATGTTGGAAGCAATCTGAAAATTGCAGGTTGGGTAGAAAACATTCGTGATCACGGTGGTGTATCTTTTATTGATCTGCGTGATATGTATGGTGTAATGCAGGTTGTTATGCGCGATACTTCTTTGTTGGACGGTATCAACAAAGAGGATTGCATCAGTGTAGAGGGCGAGATTGAACATCGTGACGAGGAGACGTACAACCCGAAGATCCCGACCGGAACGATTGAATTAGAGGCACATCATGTAGACATTCTTGGCAAGGTGTATCGTCAACTTCCGTTTGAAATCGCAACTTCGAAAGAGACGAGAGAGGATGTTCGTTTGAAATATCGTTATTTGGATCTTAGAAATATCAAAGTGCGCGATAATATGATCTTCCGTTCCAAAGTCATCAGTTATCTCCGCGAGAAGATGACGGAAATGGGATTTTTGGAGATCCAGACACCAATCTTGTGTGCATCTTCTCCAGAAGGCGCACGTGATTATATCGTGCCTTCTCGTAAGTTTAAGGGTAAATTCTATGCGTTGCCGCAGGCACCGCAGCAGTATAAGCAGTTGTTAATGGTATCGGGATTTGATAAATATTTCCAGATTGCACCATGTTTCCGTGATGAGGACGCAAGAGCAGACCGTTCACCCGGAGAGTTTTATCAGCTTGATTTTGAAATGAGTTTTGCAACACAGGAAGATGTATTCCGCGTTGGTGAGGAAGTGCTGAGTGCTACTTTTGAAAAATTTGCACCAGAGGGAGCAGAAGTGACTCAGGCACCATATCCGATCATAAGCTATAAGCAGGCGATGCTGGAGTTTGGTACCGACAAGCCGGATCTGCGTAACCCGCTCCGCATTGTGGATGTCACTGACTTTTTCCAGAGATGTACGTTTAAGCCGTTCCACGGTAAGACAGTTCGTGCCATCAATGTACATGCGAAGTTGTCTAAGGGACAACATGAGAAACTTTTGAAATTTGCGCAGTCTATCGGTATGGGCGGCCTTGGTTATTTGGAAGTGAAAGAAGATATGACCTATAAGGGACCAATCGATAAGTTTATTCCGGATGATATGAAGACAGAGATTGCTGAGATCGCAGGACTTCAGGCAGGGGATACGATCTTCTTTATTGCGGACAGAGAAGAGCTGGCAGCGTTATATGCAGGACAGATTCGTACAGAACTTGGAAACCGCCTGGATCTGTTGGAGAAAAATGCATATCGTTTCTGCTATGTTAATGACTTCCCAATGTATGAGTACGACAGAGAGCTGAAGCAGTATATTTTTACGCATAACCCATTCTCTATGCCACAGGGCGGCTTAGAAGCGTTGGAGACAAAAGATCCATCAGAGATTTTGGCATATCAGTATGATATTGTATGTAACGGAATCGAGTTATCTTCCGGTGCAGTGCGTAATCACGATATGAAGATCATGGTAAAAGCGTTCGAGATCGCAGGTTATACGGAAGAGGATCTCAAGGAGAAGTTTGGCGCATTGTATAATGCTTTCCAGTTTGGTGCACCGCCACATGCAGGAATGGCACCGGGTGTTGACCGCATGATCATGCTTCTTCGCAATGAGGAGAATATTCGTGAGATCATTCCGTTCCCAATGAATGGTAACGCACAGGATCTTATGTGTGGTGCTCCCGGAGAGGTGACCGAACAGCAGCTCCGAGAGGTCCATATTAAGGTTAGACAGTAATATTTATAACTCAAACTTCCTATACCGGAAGTTATTGCCCGAACCACATATTGCTTATTATGTCGGCAATAAACAAAAAATTTTGCAACCAACAAACTAAATTGTTCTGTCATCCGAGAACTAAGATAATTGCCGCAGAACGCAACGTTTTTCGTTGATTTCTTATTTTGTTAAGTCTCTGATGAATACATGCCCGAAGGATTGTCTGAGATGTCCCGGTTTAGCAAGGTATCATCCATTTTTGGACGGGACGCTTTCGCTACGATGCGCTACGTCACGTTACTTAATGTCTCTGAAATACGAGACATAAGTAACGACGAGCGCAAAGTCCCTTTCAAAAATGATGAATACCTTGCTTCCGGGACTTCGAGTTTCCGAAGGGCATGTAAATCAATCATCAGAGACAACAAAATCTAGAAATCACCAAAAACGAAAATGCGGCAAGGCAATTACTATAGTTCTCGGATGGCAGAAACCACTCTATGGTGGCTGCAAAATGCAATATAGTCATTGACATAATAAGCAATATGTGGTCGTGGCGAATTTGCGGTATGGGAAGTATGAGTTTATGAGTTAAAGGAAAGGGAAGGATTGAATGAACACGGGCAACCATCGTGGATGGGATGGAAATACTTTGAAGTGGATCGCCTTATTGTCGATGCTTATTGATCATATCGGAGTGATTTATTTATCGTATGGCAGCCATGCACTGTTGTCAGTGTATTCGTTTAGCCGCTATATAGGGCGGCTTTCATTTCCTTTATTTTGTTTTTTGTTGGTGGAAGGATTTTATCATACAGGTAATTTGCGCAAGTACGTTCAAAGAATGCTTGGATTTGCCTTTTTGGCGGAGATACCATATGATTTGGCAATTTATGGAAAGATTGTTAAGCTGGATGGACAGAACGTATTATTTACGTTTGTAATCGGATTGTTGGTCATGTGGATGCTCACCAAAGTAGAACTTTGGAGCATTCCGATGTACGGAATCGTATTATTCGGCTGCGCTGCAGCATATTTGCTGCGGGTGGATTACTCGTGGTATGGCATTTTGCTGATTGTAGTATTCTATGTCTTTCATGACCAAAAAACAAAAAGGAATCTGGCAGCTGCAGTGCTGCTTTTTTGGCAGCCGGCTTCGCTGGTAGCACTTTTGTGTATACAGTGGTATAATGGCGAACGAGGCAGAGGAAATCGCACAGTTTTTTACTGGTTTTATCCGGTGCATTTGTTGATTTTATATGTATTACAGTATATATTGATGCCTGCAAGAATGGGGTTCTGATTGGAAAAACCTGCAGAGCAGAAGAAAGGTATGGCTATTGCGATGAAATATTATTATCCTGATTATTTTGATGATTTTGAATGTGTTCCGGGACATGAGTGCCCGGATAGCTGCTGTATTCGCTGGCAGATCGTTGTGGATCCGGATACATTAAAGAAGTATCGGCATGTACAAGGACCGTTAGGAAAACGTATGGCAGAAAAGATTGATTTTTCAACAGGACGTATTTGTCCGCATGGAGAGGATAATCGTTGTGAATTTTTAAATGAGGACAATTTATGTGACATTGTATTAGAACTCGGCGAAAATGCGCTATGTGAGACATGCCATACACATCCGCGCCACGAGGAAGTATATCCAAATGTGCGGGAACGCTCGTTAGCCATGACGTGTCCGATCGCATGCAAACAACTGCTGGAGCGTAAAGAGCCGGTAAACATTGATTGTTATGAAGTGCATGCCCGCAAAGAGTGGGATCCGTTTTTTGACCATAAACTGTTTGCAGAATTGGTGCCGACCAGAGACACATTATTATCAATAGCACAAGATCGTAAATTCAGCATGAACCAGCGAATGGTAATGATACTTGGAATGGCACACGATGTGGAGAGTCGGATCCATCATCGTGCCGAACGTAAGCACACTTCTTTTCCATTGAAAAATCTTCCTTTTTTTCCGGATTTTACAGATCGGGAGAAACATCAACTGCGCAAGATCCGTAAAGCATATTGTGAGGATACTGCCTATGAAAAGATAGAAAAAAGGCTTGATGAGATTATTTATGATGAAAAATATTTTAGACAGGAAAATGAGGAGCCGGTGTCAACGATCATGACAGATATGCTTTTTGCGTTGAGTACGATGGAAGCACTGAATCCTGAATGGCCGCCGCTTTTACAGAGTATATTAAATATCAGGGAAGAAATGTCTCGAGAAGAGTCCAGAGGCCGTATGGCAGAATATACGGAGCAGGAAGATGAGATCGAGTTAGAGCAGATGCTGGTTTATTTCCTATATGTGTACTGCTGCACCAGTGCATACGATGAACAACTGCTTGCTAAATGCAAAATGGCTGTAGTGAATGTTCTGATCATTCGTGAGCTTTGGTTTATGCGCTGGATGGAAAATGATGATATGCTTACGATCGATGAAAAAGCAGAGCTGGCGCACTGGTATGTTCGCGAGATTGAAAATTCGGATGAAAATATGGAACAATGGGACAGTTTGATGCAGCGCAGTCCGCGTTTCGCGATCAAAAAGATCTTAAAAGTGTTAAGACGTGGAGATATATTAAAGCAAACACACTAACAGGGGGATACATATGCAGACAAATGTGCTGGAGTACTTGGAAAATACAGTGGATAGAGTACCGGATAAGACTGCTTTTGCAGATGAAGAAAGTGCATTATCTTTTATACAGGTGTCCGAACAGGCCAAAAGTATTGGAACTGAGCTAAGCAGACAGGGGGCATATCGTGAGCCGGTTGTCGTATATATGAAAAAATGTCCGCAGACGATCGCCGCTTTTTTCGGAGTGATCTACGCGGGATGTTACTATGTTCCGATCGATGAAGAGATGCCGCGAAGACGTATGCAATTGATCTTGGAAAATACAGATGCAAATTATTTGATCTATGATGAGAGTACGAAGGATAAGATTGCTGCGCTTGGCTTTGAAGGAACGGCTTTGCCATACGAAACCTGCAGTAAGACTGAGATGGATGAAGAAGTGTTGGCTAAGATCCGGGAGGGTGCACTGGATATTGATCCGATCTATGTGTTATTTACCTCCGGATCAACAGGTGTCCCGAAAGGTGTTGTGGGGTATCATCGTGGTGTGATCGATTACATTGAAAGCTTATCTGAGGTATTAGGTTTTAACGAAAGTACCGTTTTTGGAAATCAGACGCCGCTGTATTTGGATGCGTGTATGAAAGAAATATATCCAACCTTGAAATATGGAGCAACTACTTGGCTTATTCCTAAGAGCTGTTTTATGTTCCCGGTCAAGTTGGTGGAGTTTCTGAATGACCATGAGATCAATACGATATGCTGGGTTGTTTCGGCATTGACAATGATCTCGGCATTTGGTACATTCGATACAGTGACACCTAAGTATTTACATACCATTGCGTTTGGCAGTGAAGTGTTCCCGGTCAAACAGTTTAATTTATGGAAAATGACAATTCCGGATGCAGAGTTTTTTAATTTATATGGACCGACGGAAGCGACCGGTATGAGCTGTTATTATCATGCAACACATGTATTTGAGGAGAAAGAAGTGATCCCTATCGGGCGTCCGTTCAAAAATACACAGATTTTGTTGCTGAATGAGCAGGGCGAACCGGTGAAAGATGGTGAGACAGGGGAGATTTGTATTCACGGAACTTGCCTCACACATGGTTATTACAACAATCCGGAAAAAACAGCGGAAGTCTTTACACAGAATCCGTTAAATCCATATTTTCCGGACCGCATTTATCATACCGGGGATTTAGGAAGGAAGAATGAAGCAGGAGATTTGATCTTTGTATCGCGCAAAGATTATCAGATCAAACACATGGGGCACCGAATAGAACTTGGCGAGATCGAGTCAGATGTTGATCTGATAGAGGGGATCAAGACCTGTTGCTGTATTTTTATACAGGAGACAAAGAAAATCGTTCTCTTTTATGTGGGAGATATTGACAAGAGGGCGTTGACAGTGGAACTCAAGGAACGGCTGCCACGTTATATGATCCCAAATGCGATCGTGAGGTTGGAGACATTACCGCTTACGCCGAACGGCAAAATGGATCGTTTGAAGATGCAGGAAATTTATGCGGCTCAGAAACGAAGATCTGTGAAACGCAGTTAAAACTATAATAATAAGATGGAGGACAATGAAATGGATGTAGAGGAGATCAGAGAAGGAGTTTTAGCAATCTTAAAGGAACTTCATGAGGATATTGATTTTGAAGCAGAAGATAAAATGGTAGAAGACAAAATACTGGATTCTTTTGATCTTGTCACGTTGGTGACAGAGCTTGGAGAAGAATTTGATGTTGATATTACAGCGAAAGATTTTATTGCTGAAAATTTCAATTCCGTTGACAGCCTTGCCGATATGATTGCTCGCCTGTTAGAAGAATAAGCTGTGGTGGGAGGAAAGTAGCGTTTTGTTTATTTCATACGAGTTTATCCTGTTTTTGCTGGTATTGTTTGCGGTATATTATGTCATTCCTAAGCGGTTTCAGTGGATCCTATTATTGATCGCAAATTTTTTGTTTTATTATTCTGCGGGAGCATTTTATCCGTTGTTTATTCTGGCAACGTCAGTGACGGTATGGTTTGCCGGTGTTTGTATTGATCGACAGGAAGGACAGTGGCAGTCATACCAGGCTGAAATTAAAGCGGGAAAGATAGAGAAACCGTCCAGAGACGAGAAGAAGGCGGTCAAGGCAAAGATTGGTGGCAAGAAAAAACGCATCATGCTTGTATGTCTGTTCTTTAATTTAGGCATACTTGCTGTATTGAAGTACACCAATTTTGTGATCGACAATGTAAATACCGTTTTGGATGCAGCCGGCAGAACAGAGTTGCCTTATGTGGATCTGATCCTGCCGTTAGGAATCTCTTTTTATACGTTTCAGGCAGTTGCATATCTGCTGGATGTATATTGGGGCAAATGCAGCGCACAGAAAAATCTGCCGCGTTTTATACTGTTTGTGTCTTTTTTTCCACAGTTGATCCAAGGACCGATCAGTCGTTATGGGGATCTGTCACAGACACTTTATGCAAAACATTCCTTTGATGGCAAGCAGGTTCGCTTTAGCTTAGAACGTATTTTGTGGGGATATTTTAAGAAACTGGTGATCGCAGATCGCTTAAGTGGTGCGATCAGCATGCTGATGGGAGATCCGGAATATTATACCGGGGCTTATGTGCTTATCGGGATGTTATTTTATGCAGCACAGTTGTATGCGGACTTTACGGGTGGTATTGATATTGCGATCGGTATTGCACAATTTTTTGGCATACATGTGGAAGAGAACTTTATCCGTCCCTTCTTTTCAAAGAATATTGCGGAATATTGGCGCAGATGGCATATCACGATGGGAACGTGGTTCCGTGATTATGTTTTTTATCCGATGAGTATCAGCAAACCGCTCAAAAAGCTGACCTCGACGACCAAAAAACATTTTGGCATGGCAGGTGCAAGACGCGTTGCAGTATATATTTCGACAATGGTTACCTGGTTTGCGACCGGTATTTGGCACGGTGCAGCGTGGCATTTTGTTGCTTGGGGACTGGTAAATGGTGTGATCATTCTGATCTCTGAAGAATGCACGCCATTATATAATAAATTTCACCACAGATTTCCGAAATTAGGAAACAGTTGGGGATATCGTGCGTTTCAGGTGATCCGGACCTTTTTGATGATGTGCTGTATTCGCCTGTTTGATACTTACGCCAGTGTGCGCGGGGCGATTCGGCAGTTTATACATATGTTTACGCAGTTCGATCTATCGAAAGTTACCGGTAAGGAATTGCTTGATCTGGGATTATCGGTGCAGGATTACTGCATTGTAGCATTTGGCGTGATCGCAATGTTTACGGTCAGTATGTGTGGCAGAAATGGAAGCGTGCGTGAAAAGATTTCACAAAAACCTTATGTCATTCGATATGGTTTGTTTGTCCTCTTATTCTTTGCAGTACTTTTGCTGGGAAGTTATGGCGTAGGATTTGAGGCACAGCAGTTTATTTACAATCAATTTTAACTTCAAGGGAGAAACGGTATTCCTTAAGCAGGTCTGACCGTTGGAAGAACAATTGTGTCTGCGTTTTAATGTGTGCGGACCCGGAAAGGAATGGCAGATTAGAGTGAAACGAGGAAAGAAAATAGCAGTCGGGATACTTTCCGCTGCAGTCGTTGTCTTGCTATTTGCAGTATTGCAGCGTCTGGTGCAGCCAAAATATGCCGATGATATTTTGGAGGGGAATTTTACGGCGGAATACTATCAGGAGACGACAAAGCATGATGTACTCATGATAGGTGACTGTGAAGTCTATGAGAATTTCGATCCGATCTATTTGTGGAAAAATTACGGGATTACCAGTTATATTCGCGGCAATGCACAGCAGCTCACATGGCAGTCTTATTATATGTTAGAGGATACTCTGAAATATGAAAAGCCAAAACTGGTTGTTTATAATGTGCAGGCATTGACACATGGAGAGCCGCAGAAAGAAGAGTATAACCGTATGACGTTAGATGGCATGAAATGGTCTAAAACGAAATGGAATGCGATCAATGCTTCTATGTGTAAAGGGGAGAATATGTTGGATTATATCTTTCCGATCCTGCGTTATCATTCCAGGATCACATCATTATCGCGTAGTGATCTTACGTATTTTGCGAGTGCCAGAAAGGTAACGCACAACGGTTATTATATGCGTATCGACGTACTTCCGGCAAGTGAGTCGGATGTCGCAGATCCAACTTGGCTGCTGGGGAAACAGAATTCCACGAAAAACAGCGCCGGAGAGGACATGAGTGGTGCAGATACAGCTGGTGAAGAGGAAGACGGCAGTGCGGAGGATGATGTTTATGATCCGTGGGATGATATTCCGGAGGATGATGCCGAGGAGACGGATAGTTCGGATCCATGGGATGCCGTTGATGAGCAGGAAGCCGGAACAACTGAGAAAGAAGATGATTCGGCTGACGGCGGCGTAGTCTTTGGTAAATATCCAATGCAATATTTGGATAAGATGACAGCACTTTGCAAAAGGAATAATATACAACTGGTCCTTATCAAGGCACCGAGTTTGGCACCACAGTGGTATGATTCGGAGGATGCACAGGTTGTAGAATATGCGAAGAAGAATAAACTGCCATATATTAACTTTTATGAATTGCTGAAAGAAACCGGCATAGATTATGAGACAGATACTTACGATGGTGGTCTGCATATGAATTTAAGTGGTGCAGAAAAGTTATCCAAATATCTTGGAAATGTTTTGGCCAAGGATTATGGGATCAAAGATCATCGAGGTGACAAAACATTGGCAAAGGTGTATGATGAAAAGTGTCGTATTCACGACAATATGATTCGTGCACAGCAAAAGGAACTTGACCGTTATGGCGAGATCCGCAGCTATTAATGTAACAAAAGGAACTTAACGGATATGGTAAGATCCATAGTTATTGGGAATGGAAAGGAAGATGAATATGAAAAAAAGTATTGTGAGTAAATTGGCAGTAGTATGTCTAACGGCAGTGGTTGCTATAGGAGGCGTGTCGATGCCAGCCAGTGCAAAATCTAAGGGATATGTTTTTAAGTACAAAGGGGTATCCGTTACGATGAACGGTGCAGCCAAAAAGCTGATCAAAAAGGCCGGCAAACCATCTAAAAAAACAGTGAAGAAGAGTTGTGCTTATAAGGGAAAAGATCGTACATATACCTATAAGGATTTTCAGCTCAAAACATATTCGAAAACCAACAATGGTGCAGAATATGTCAGTGAGATCCGTTTTCGCAGCAATAAGGCAGTGACAAAAGAAGGGATCCGCATTGGCAGTTCTCTGAAAGCTGTCACCAAAAAGTACGGAAAAGCAAAGGCAAGATTCGGCGTGTATACGTTCAAAAAGGGAAGCAGCAAGTTGCAGATCATGTTGAATGGAAATAAAGTAAGTGCAATTCGTTATTTTGCCTCGAAATAATATGAAAAAGCATATAGTACAGTTTTTTCATATGGCAAATTTGTGCCTGTGGCCCAAAGTTTGCGGGATTAGAAAGGCATGAGTGATTGGTATGAAGAAAATAGGGATCATTGGGGGCCTCGGTCCGATGGCGACGGTATATTATTTGGAGTTGCTTACACGAATGGTTGACACGATGGTTGATCAGGGGCATCCCCGTATATTGTTGCAAAGTATTTCAGACAGTCCGGATCGTACGGCATATATAACAGGCAAGAGCACGCAAAGTCCGCTTCCATTGCTGGTAGAGACAGCCTGCAGTTTGCAGAATGCCGGAGCAGATTTTTTGACGATTCCCTGTGTGACGGCACATTATTTTTACGAACAGTTGACACAGGCAGTAGACATTCCCATTGTCAATCTCGTGGAGGAGACGGCGGAGCAGCTCGCAGTTCGTGGTGCACGCAAGGTAGGGATCTTAGCAACGACCGGAGTTCATCAGAGCGGAGTTTTGGCACAGGCGATCCGTGATCGGGGAATCGAGGTCTTATTGCCGGATCCAGACAGCAGAGAGCGACTGATGTACATTATTTATAAGCAGATCAAAGCCGGAAGACCTGCGGACTTGTCGGAATTTGAGCAGATTGCGGAAAATATGTTGGCCAGCGGAGCAGACTGTCTTGTACTAGGATGCACGGAACTGCCGTTATTAAAGCGTGAGCCGGAGCTTGCACAGCATGTACGTACTAAGGAATTGTTGGAAAACGATTGTCTTGATGTACTTGAAGTATTAGCGAAGCATGCTATCATCAACGCAGGGGCGAAGCTTAAAAAGTAAAAAATAGAAAAACAATACTTGCGGATGAGGACATCATATACTAAAATTATTGTAATGACAGAAAATACAGGAGGAAGATCATGGAAATTGTATGTTTAGATTTAGAGGGTGTGTTGGTACCGGAGATTTGGATCGCATTTAGTGAGGAAACCGGTATTCCGGAGTTAAAAAGAACGACCAGAGATGAGCCGGATTATGATAAGCTGATGAATTACCGATTAGATATTCTTCGTGAGCATGGACTTGGTCTGAAAGAAATTCAGGAGACGATTGCGGGCATTGATCCGCTGCCGGGTGCGAAAGAGTTCTTGGACGAGCTTCGCAGCCTGACACAGGTTATTATTATCAGTGATACGTTTTCACAGTTTGCAGGACCACTTATGAAGAAACTTGGTTATCCGACCATTTTCTGTAATGAACTCATTGTTGCAGAGGACGGAGAGATTACAGGATTTAAGATGCGTTGTGAGCAGTCTAAGTTGACAACAGTGAAAGCATTGCAATCTATCGGATATGATACGATTGCAAGCGGTGACAGTCATAATGATCTTGGCATGATCCTGGCAAGTAAGGCGGGATTTTTGTTCAAGAGTACGGATGCGATAAAGAAAGAGTATCCACAACTTCCGGCATATGAGACGTATGAGGAATTGATGGCAGCGATCAAAGAAGTTATCTAAAAAGGTCTATATAGCTTTGCATGAAAGAGCGGAGAGCTTCGTGATGCAGCGTGATAATATTAATGATGAAAAGAAAGAGATCGGTTCTGACGTAAAAATCAGAGCCGATCTCTTTGGATTAATAGGCGTGTTACTGTTTTGTAGTGTGAAAACAGTAATACGCCGCCTTTATTATTTTAGTCAAATAAGTCTCCCGGTTTCTTTTCTCTTTTTTCGGTGAAGGTGAGTTCCGGACTGCTGACGCTGACGCGCGTGCCCGGTGCAACAGAAGAAGTGATAAATGCATTACCACCGATCACAGAACCTTTGCCGATCACAGTTTCGCCACCAAGAATAGAAGCACTGGAGTAGATCGTTACATTATCCTCAATCGTTGGGTGACGTTTTACATCGCGAAGAAGCTGTCCGCTGCGTGTCGATAAAGCACCGAGTGTTACACCTTGATAGATCTTGACATGATCGCCAATCTCTGTTGTTTCGCCGATAACAATACCGGTACCATGGTCAATAAAGAAGTATTCACCGATCACTGCACCCGGGTTGATATCAATACCGGTATGACCGTGCGCATACTCAGACATGATACGCGGAATGAAAGGAACTTTCAGGCGATACAGCTCATGCGCCATACGATATACAAAAATAGCAAACAGTCCCGGATAACAGAAGATGATCTCCTCCTTGGTCTTGGCGGCCGGATCGCCATCAAAAGCTGCTTGAACATCCTTTAACAAAAGCTGCTGGATATGTGCGAAAGAAGAAAAGAACTGTTCACAGATTTCCTCGGTACGTTCATTGATCTCTGTAAGATTTGCCTGTGACTTTGCTTCTCGGATCAGTGCAAAGCGGATCTGCTCAGACAACGTGTCATAGATCCGGATAATGTTGTGTCCTAAAAAGTATTCCGGAATCGTACGTTCCAAATGTTCCTTGTCAAAATAGCCCGGAAACATGATCTGGCGCAGCCCCATGATAATGTGTATAACTGCATCTCGATTTGGGAGCTGATGCCCGCTTTCTATTGTAAATAAATCTTCCTGTTCGTAGTTATCGGCAATATCACCGATGATTTTTGATAATTTTTCTTCGGATAACATGTGAACCCTCCTTATTATCATCGTAGTTCCATTTTGCAAAACCTATGATAGCATATAATACAGGCTGTAGTCCAGTATATCGAATAATAAGTTTTTACACGAACTTCCCATATCTCAAATTCCCCACAACCACATATTGCTTATTATGTCGATGGGCTAATTATATTTTGCAGCCGCTATATAGTGAGTCCTGCCATCAAGAAACTATAGCAATTGCTTTGCCGCAATTAGTTTTCACAGTGATTTCTAGATTTTGTTGTCTCTGATGATTGATTTACATGCCTTTCGGAAACTCGAAGTCCCGGAAGCAAGGTATTCATCATTTTTGAAAGGGACTTTGCGCTCGTCGTTACTTATGTCTCGTATTTCAGAGACATTAAGTAACGTAACGTAGCGCATCGTAGCGAAAGCGTCCCGTCCAAAAATGGATGATACCTTGCTAAACCGGGACATCTCAGACAATCCTTCAGGCATGTATTCATCAGAGACTTAACAAAATAAGAAATCACTTGAAAACTCTGCGTTCTGCAGCAATTGCTTTAGTATTTTTGATGGCAGGATAATTTACCTTGTTGGCTGCAAAATAGCTATTAGTTTTGTGACATAATAAGCAATATGTGGTTTGGGCAGTATCTTCCGGGGTGGGGAGTTTGAGTAGTAAAATGATGAAGTGAAAAGCTTTGCGGGGATGCGATAAGTTGTAAGATTTTCGTAAAGACTTGCAATGGATGGTTGTGATATTCTGTAAATGGTAAAAGCAGGAGGTGGAATGCGTGGAAAAAGCGAATATACTTGTGGTGGATGATGATAAAGAAATTGCAGAACTGGTTGGCATTCACTTACGCGAAGAGGGATATGAGGTATATAAAGCATATAGTGGCAAAGAGGCATTGGAAATCTTCAAACAGGAACGTATAGACCTTGTTATATTAGATGTCATGATGCCGGTTATGGATGGAAATCAGGTATGCAGTAAGATCCGAGATACAAGCGCTGTGCCGATCATAATGCTCAGTGCGAAAGACGCGGAGATGGATATGGTGTCCAGTTTGTATCAGGGCGCTGATGACTATGTGACAAAGCCGTTTCGGCCGATGGAGCTGATGGCTCGTGTGAAATCTCAGCTTCGAAGATTCCAAAGTCTGGGGGGCGGCGAGCAGGAAAATGCAGGTGTCATTGATCTGCCCAACTTATGGATGGACAAAAAGACGAGAACCGTGAAAGTGTATGACCGTGAGGTTAAGCTGACGCCGATAGAATTTGATCTGCTTTATCTGTTAGCATCACATCCGGGACAGGTATTTGCGACAGATGATATTTTTGAGAAAGTCTGGAAAGAGAAAAGCTTTGAAATGAGTAACACAGTCATGGTACATATTCGAAGGCTGCGCGGAAAGGTTGAGATCGATCCGCGCAACGCCCAGATCATAAAGACGGTATGGGGAGTGGGGTATAAAATTGATGGGTAAAAAATTCAAAAGCATACGCACAGAGATCATAGTGTATTGTTTTTTCAGTGTTATCCTTGCGATGATCACAGACATAGTGTTAGGTGGATTGATCTATACTGTTTCTTCTACGTTAGGCAAGAAGCAGTACGACAAAGTGCCTGTTTCGCCACCAACGGGGAGAGGGGTACGGTTCAGCAGACATGGGGATGATCTGGGGATGAGCTCGAGTTGGCTGCCGAGGCATTTGAGCCGCGATACGCTGGTTAGTTTTATGCTTGTCACCGTTATTGCAACGATCTGTTTTTTTATCATTTACTTTTTGCTGTTTATTAAACGGATCGTCAAAGACATGACATATATTTCGGATCGGATCATCGATATTGCCGATGGAAAAAGTGACGAAAAGATCATCATAGAGAGACAGGATGAGATAGGAGAGATAGCCGGCAGGATCAATGAGATGACAGCGCAGATCAATCAATTGATCAAATCGGAGAGGGATGCTTTGCAAAGCAACAAGGATCTGATCGCCTGTGTAGCACATGATTTAAGGACACCAATCACATCGGTGAAAGGATATTTGGATCTGGCTTTAGATACCAAGCATTATGATCTGGAGCAAAGACAGAAATATGTGCGTATAGCACAGACCAAGGCGAATCGTTTGGAATATCTGATACACGATCTGTTTAACTATACGAAACTTACGAGTGGAGAGATCACACTACACCGCAGTAAGATCGATCTGGTGCAGCTCGTGGAACAGATGGTGGAAGAGTTCTATCCGTTATTTCAGGAAGAGGAGCTTGAGTGCACAACGAAATACAATATTTCCTATCTGGAAATGAATATGGATGGAGAATTGATCGCGCGAGCCGTACAGAATCTGCTCAGCAATGCGATCAAATATGGCAAAGATGGTAAACACGTATATGTGGAATTGGAATGTTTAGAGCAGGAAGTTCAAATTCGCGTTACCAATTACGGCTTAGTCATACCGGAAGAAAGTATCAAGCATTTGTTTGACAAATTTTACCGGGTAGAACGGTCGAGAAATGTTAAGACCGGTGGTACCGGCCTTGGATTAAACATTGCGCAGGAAATTGTTCATTTGCATGGAGGCAGGATTCAGGTAACAAGCGGAGCGAGTGGCACATGTTTTACCATCGCTTTGCCGTTACATAAAGAAGAGGAGGAAGAGTGATTGAGAGGTAATGAAATGATGAAAGAAAAGCAGACTTCCGGTATGGAATGGATGTACTCTATACTGAATGGTGCGAGTATTGCCATGCTGGTGGCAGTATTAGCGGCCATTGGGATCATGACTTGTATGGCTTTTGCCAGTCATGCAGATGCCAAAGCCAAGTCTTCCACTAACAATTCAATAGGAGAAGTTAGTTTTCGGGCGGGTGACATCAAGATTGATGCGACACTTGGCGGAACGGGAGGTGTTGTTGCACCAAACCGTTATGTCCCGATCAAGGCAACGTTGACCAACAAGGGAGATAATTTCAAAGGTTCTGTTAAAGTAATCTCGGGAGCAGTCAGTGGCACTTCGGTAGCATTTACAAAATCTGTATCAATTGCTGCAGGAGAGACAATTCAGATCAAAAGTTTTTTTACGTTGCCGGTGAGCGGTTCTACAGTACGAGTAGCGTTATATGACAAAGATGATGACATGATTTCATCTCAGACAGCATATTTGCAGATGGCATTAACAACGACTGATGAAAAGCAGATGGCGGTTTTGTCAGATGATATTAATAAGATAGGATATTTGCAGAGTGCAAATTTTGCTGTAGAAGAAATAAATGTTGCGGATGTTCCGGAAGACGTTCGATTACTGGAATCATTGGATGTATTAGTGATCAATAATGTAGATACGCAAAGCTTTTCGGCAAAACAGGTTACGGCGCTCCAACAATGGGTTTCCAATGGCGGACTTTTGGTGCTTGGCACCGGCGCTCAGGCAGAAAAAAGTTTGAAAGTTTTTTCTGGGAAATTGCTAAACGGTACGATTGGTGACGCGCGCTCGATACAGACAAATTTATCCTATGCGAAGGTGGATCAGGCAGAGAAACTGGCGCTGCTCAAAGAAGAACTGCGCAAAGAAAAATTAGATAAAGTAAAAACATTTTTGCGCGAACATTTGCCGCAAACTATGTATCGTGATTATGCACAAGACATTCAGGGCTTAGATTATTCGGATGATTGGGGAGGTACGATCTTTTCAAAAGGTTCGGAAATATACAAACAGCTGAAGAAAGAATATAGCGATGACGATTTGGAGAAGAAATTTCAAGTTACCATAAGCAAGAAAGAAGAAGAGAAGATACGGAAATCTCTTGTTTCTGATAAGTTAACCGTTGATATTACATCTTTAACGCTTGATAAAGCAGAGACATTGGTAGAACAGGATGGGGAGGCACTGGTTTCCAAAATATCTTATGGAAATGGTTCCGTGATCGTATCGGAATTTGACCTCGCACTTGATAACAAACAGTGGTCTAATTATGGTTCTGTTATCCGTAAGATCATTAGCGACAATTGTACCACGACAGAAAATCATTTCTTTGACCAAAATGTCAATACATATTATTTGGATGATAGTTTGCAGGCTGGACTGAAATATAATGAGGTTGATGTGTTGCCCAATATTACCTTATACGCGATTCTGTTGATCGTGTACGTAGTATTGATCGGACCGGTTGGCTATACGATACTGCGTCGCAAGGATAAGCGGCAGTTGCTGTGGGTGATCATACCTGTGTCCGCTGTGTTCTGTTCTGTATTGATCTATCTGATCGGAACCGGAACCAGAATCCAAAAGCCGTTTATCAATTATTTATCACAGCTTGAAATTGGAGCAGAGGGGACGCATGATACGTTAAACACCGCCTTTTCGGTGACGAGCCCGAATAATAGAGATTATCAGATCGTAGTAGAAGGCAGCAAAAATATTGACCCGTATTACAACAGTAATCAGGTCTATTATGATTCTAGTGCAGAGCAGGATAAAACGTATAGTTATGCAATCGAGTATAACTCAGATGAAACCGTATTGCACATGGAAAATCAGGCATCGTTCCAAAGCTCTAATCTCAAAAACAGTCAGACGGTAAAGCAGAAAGGACGTATGGCGTTTACGAACATACAGATCGGAGAGTCTAAAGTATCCGGTGTGGTAACCAACAATACAGGGTATGATCTGGAAGACTGTATGATTGTTAATCATGGAGATATCATTGTATTAGGCAGCTTAAAAGCCGGTGAAAGTATATCTCTTGACCGTATCTCACCGAGCAAATACTTAAAATATGCGGATATCGGTTCTGATTGGGAAGAGATGGTTACGCAGGCAGTGGGTGCAAATGACAATGGATATACAGAAGATGTGCAGTCTCAGCGAAGACAAAGCTTGCTGAAATATTACGGTCATTTCTTCACTTCAGGAGAGACAGGAAGATCAACGACATATTTTTATGGTTTTACAAAAGATCAGCAAAAGACGTCGTTTACCAATATGTTTGATCTGAATCTGTATGGAGAAATGGCAGTATCACAGGAAATTGACTTTAAGGATATGCTTGCAGAGGGGACGACAAATTATGGCGTATTGTCAGACTATATTGCAGAATATAATGATTATCAGACCGATGGGAAATTGGTGCTGCAATCAAATGCTTCTGCGTCCTCTTCGAGCTATGCTCAGAGTATTAATGTTACTTATAACATCAAAAAGTTACTGGGTGAAGGGAAAAAATTAGGACTGCAGTATACGTATCTGGATAATTCGGAGATTACGATCTACAGCAATTATAGTAGTTCGGATATGACGATCAATACGAATCTGTTTATGGGATCAGCATGTATTTATAATCCGAAGAAAGACCGTTATGTTAAGTTCCTGACAGCCGGAAGTGAAACAACGTTAGACAGTCTGGATCAATACGCTGACTCAGAGGGAAATGTCAAGATTCGATATGACGTAAAAGCGGATAGTGGTCTGGATGGAATGTATAACAATATTGCACTTCCGAAATTGCACATTATAGGCAGATAGAGAGGAGAGGGTGACATGGTAGAAATCAAAGGATTAAATAAATTCTATGGTAAATTTATTGCATTAAATAATTTGGATCTGCATATTGACAAAGGGGAGTTATTTGGATTTGTCGGACCAAATGGTGCAGGGAAAACGACGACCATGAAGATCTTATCAGGTCTGCTGAAAGCATCCGGCGGGGAAGTTTACGTTGCAGGGATCGATGCGATCCGCCAAAGTACAGAACTCAAAGCGATGATTGGCTATATGCCGGATTTCTTTGGTGTATATGACAATCTCAAGGCGATCGAATATATGGAATTCTATGCATCCATTTATGGCATGTATGGAAAACAGGCGACATCCTATTGCATGGAATTGATGGATCTCGTGCATCTGTCGGATAAGGCAAATTTTTACGTGGACAGCTTATCGCGTGGCATGAAACAACGATTATGTCTTGCAAGAAGTTTGGTGCACAATCCGCAGTTGCTTATTTTGGATGAGCCGGCTTCCGGTTTGGACCCGCGAGCACGATTTGAGATGAAAGGAATACTCAAGAATCTACATGAAATTGATAAGACGATCATTATTAGCTCACATATTTTGTCGGAGCTTGCAGAAATGTGTACCACGATCGGTATTATCGATCACGGACAGATGATGGTAAAAGGAACAGTCGATGAGATCATGACCCGGTTAAATACCTCCAATCCACTGCAGATCCGTATTGTAGAAGGAATGGATCAGGCGGTGAAGATCCTCAAGGAGAATCCGACAGTTGTTAATTTGTCTGTGGATGCCAACATGCTGCTTGTTGGATTTAAGGGAAATGAAGAAGAGGAAGCAGCACTGCTGGCTTCGTTGATACAGAATGACGTGCGGGTATCGTCCTTTGTTCGGGATACAGGTAATTTGGAAGAAGTGTTTATGCGTGTCACTGGAAACAAGGAGGTGTTGTCGGCATGAGTAAATGGAAAAAGAAGTTATATAATCCGGTATATATAAAAGAAACAAAGCTGCGTGTGCGCAACATTAAGTTTGCTCTGACAATCTTGTTTTACAATCTGATCTTGATCGGGATCGCAGTATTTGGATTTGAAGTATTGTTTAATTCCGGTATGAACGATTATGTAAATTATGGAACGGCGATCGGTTTATATGTTGCACTGGTCGTGCTCGAATCTGTTATGGTGGGATTTCTTGTACCATCTTTTACGGCTGGAAGCATTGCAGGAGAGCGTGAAAAGCAGACATTAGAAATTTTGCTTACGACAACTATGAAACCGTCAGAAATCGTTTGGGGAAAACTGATGGCATCCATCAGTATGGTGCTGTTATTGGTGGTTTCCAGTTTGCCGGTGATTTCCATTGTATTCACCATTGGTGGTCTTGCCTTAGTTGATCTGTTGCAGTTCGTTGTATTGGTATTCGTTGCGGCATTACTAATGGGAAGTATCGGCGTTTGGGCATCTACGGCAATTAAGAAAACAGTTCCGGCAACTGTATTTACCTTTGCGGGGATTGTTGTACTGTGTGGTGTGACTGCTATTTTGGATGGAGTTATATACATTATTGGAAATATTATTGAAATGAATGTTAATCATGTGTCCGGTCTGGCTGCCAGCAGCGCAACGCTGCATCTTGGACCGGCGTTATTGATCCTGTTGATCAATCCGGTTGTAACTTTAATCGAAATGTTGATGTGTCAGTTTAGAGGACATGGACTCATTGTTACACTGGAACGGACATTTGGGGGCGGTATCCCGGATATTGTTGTAGATCATTGGTTTGTGATCAGCTTGATCTGTCAGTTGGTTTTGACGTTTTTCATTATGAAGCTTGCAGCAAAGTTATTGGATCCATTGCGTGTGAAGAAGAGCAGGAAGAAAGGAAAAAAGCATGAATCAGCAGTCGGGGATGGAAGCGGACAAAGAGATTGATCGTTTTCTGCAAAAAGTAAAAAAACGTGATATGCGTCAGAAATCGATTTTACTGTTGGGAATGTATGCACTGGTTGGAAGCATTCTTGGCTTTTTGGTACAGTGCGTGGCGATCTGGTATCCGTTTTATAATTGTGTGCCCACAAGTGCCGCAGTGTTTTTGGGATCGATCGCAGTCGGGGGCGTACATTTGTTTCTATGCCGCACAACGACAAGACGTGCAGCAAGATTAGCGGACAATATGGGAATGCAGGAGCGTGTATCGACGAGCATCGAAGGCAGAGGAAGTACCGATGAACTTCGTATCCTGCAGAGAATAGATACGAGAGATCAGCTTCGGAATATCTCTTTGGAGAAGACAATGCCGTATTATATTCCATGGAAGAGATATGTTAGTCTGGGGGTCTTTTTGCTGATGGGATTCATCTGCTTGTTTATTCCGTCAGAGGCAAAGGATGTCGCGAAGCAGAAACATGAATTTGTCAAGAAAGTTGAGAAAGAGCAGGAGAAGATCGCGAAAGCAAAGAAGGTTCTTGATAAGGAAATGGCAAAGGGCAAAATAAGTAAAGAATCCCGCAAAAAGCTGGAGGAGTCCATAAAAACAGCCCAAAAAGATATGAAGCAGGCAAGATCTGTCGATGAAGTGACTGCTGCCCAAAAGCGTTTGGAGACAAAACTTCTTCGAGATGTTCCGGAGAACATTAGCAAAGAGGCCGCAGACAGTTTACGGCCTTTTGTGGACGGCAAAAATTTACAGGCACTTTCGAAATATCAGAAGCAGCTTGCAGATCTGGCCGGTAAGCAGAAAGCCGTTGCGGCAGTGAGTGATGAATTAAAAGAATTGGGAGAGCAGTTAAGCGAGTCTAAGATGAAAGAGCTTATGCAGCAGCTCAATGAAAAGGCACAAAGTGGAGCGTTGACACAGCAAGACATTTCGGAAGTACTGCGAAATCTTGATAATGCCAGTGCTTCCTATACGCGGAGTGCCCTGTTACAGGATCAGACAGATTCCAATGCAGCGACACAGAATCAAAATACACAGGCACAGGGGAATACTTCGAATCAGAATGCTTCACAGAATGCCGATGGACAACAGGGAAACAGTTCCAAAAAACTGTCCGGTAATGGTGCTAAAGGTACTCAAAATGATGGTCAAAGTGGATCAGGCAGTCAGGCAGGTTCCGGTAAAAATGCCGGCAGTGGGAATGGTGGCAGCCAAGGTAAAAACGGTAACAAAGTTGGAAGTGGATGGAACACCGGTGGTAAAAACGGACTGGAACGAAAAGGTGCGTCGGACAGCGCAGAACAAGTCTGGGTTCCGGAGGATAATGGGAAAGATGGCAATTTGACGGGCAGCAAGAATGGAGAATCCGGTAATCGCACAAAGTCTAACAACCTGCCTGCGAAACGCGGAACCAAACAGGAAATCGGGACAGTATCCGGACAATATAAACAAAAAGCATATTCCAAATTGAAGAAGCAGAAAATACCACAATCCAAGGAGGATATGGTTAAAAAGTATTTCAGCGATCTAGAGTAAGGAGGGGCATTGATGCAGGTAGAGGATATCAAAGAATATAGTACCAAGATCAAACGTACAGAGGAAGAAATTGCCAAGGGGATCATCGGTCAGAGAAGCGTGATCCATCACATTTTGCTGGCAATATTGGCAGACGGCAATGTGTTATTAGAGGGTGTTCCGGGACTTGGTAAAACACAGTTGGTGAAGACGTTAGCAAAAGTTATGGATCTTAATTTCTCGCGTATACAGTTTACGCCGGATCTAATGCCGACCGATATTACCGGTACCAATCTGATCATAAAAGAAGGAGATCGAAATCGGTTTCAATTTGAAAAAGGACCTGTGTTTGCAAACTTGGTCTTAGCGGACGAGATCAACCGTGCAACACCGAAGACACAGTCCGCATTGTTAGAAGCGATGCAGGAAAAAACAGTAACAGTTGGAAATCATACGTATGAACTCCCAAAACCTTATATGGTTCTTGCAACGCAGAATCCGATTGAAAATGAAGGTACCTATCCGCTTCCGGAGGCACAGTTGGATCGTTTTTTATTTAAGTTATTGATCGAGTTCCCGTCTCTTGAGGAACTAAAGCAGATCATGCATCTGACGGTAGAAGGACAGCAGGAACAGATCCAGCAGGTGCTTACTGCAGGAGATCTGATGGAAATGCGTCAGGTGGTTCGTGATATACCGGTGTCGGCAGCAGTGGAGGAATATGCGCTGGCATTGGTGATCGGAACACATCCGGACAGTGAGTATGCGGTGAAAGAAGTTAAGCAATATGTATTAGAGGGAGCCAGTCCGCGTGCGGCACAGGCGATTCTGCTGACGGCTAAGGCAAGGGCGTTGTTAGATGGCCGTTACAATGTTTCTTTCGATGATATTGATGATGTGGCAAAGGCGGCACTGAGGCACCGGTTGGCATTAAACTTTGATGCGCTGTCGGAAAATATAGTGGCAGACACGATCATTGCAGCATTGCAGGAGGCACTCAATGGAAGAAAAACTGTTTGATGGTGATTTTTTTCGAAGCTTGAAACGGATCAGCCTTTGGAGTGAAAATCGCTTAAATGGAGGCAGAGGCGGCAGCAGAAAATCTACTGCCAAAGGCAGCAGTGTGGAATTTTCTGATTTTCGAGAGTATATGCCGGGAGACGATATACGTCGTATTGACTGGAACGCCTATGGAAGAAGTGAAAAATTATTTATTAAGCTTTTCATGCAGGAACAGGAAGGAATGTACACTGTCGTTTTAGACACAAGCCGATCCATGAAGGCAGACATGACAGAGAAATATAAACTTGCGGCGAGATTAGCAGGAATGTTTGGGCATCTGGCATTACAGTCACAAGACCGGGTCCGTCTGGTATCGGTTCAGGACGGTATGGCACAGATTGAAAAATCTCTGACCGGGATGCAGAGCAGAAACTTATTTTTGGATCAAGTGGCAAGACAGCGATTTGATGGGGTGACAGATCTGTGGCAGTCGGTACGCCATATTCCATTTCCGCGAAAAGGGACTGTTATTTTGCTGTCCGATTTTATGGACAGAGATACCAATGGCGGACATATGGAGACAATACATCAGACACTTCGTTATTTGAAATTTTGTAAACAGGACATATTGATCCTGCAGATTTTAGATAAAGAAGAACGGAAACCGCAGTTGGATGGAACGGTCAAACTGATCGATTGTGAGACAGAGCAGGATCTGACAGTAACCATGACCTCGTGGCTGCGCAAGCAGTATGACAACAGACTTACTGCGTTTCAAAAAGGACTGGAGAGTGCGGCCAAAAAGTATCAGGCGCATTTTATGCAGGTGTATACGGACACGTCCTTAGAAAAGATAATTTATGACGGCATGAGAGCCGGCGTTTTTGAACAGGTATAAGATAACCCGGATATAGAGGAGGGGATACGATGGGATTTGAACATTTATGGCCATTATTATTTCTTGCATTTGTGCCGGGTATTGTTTTGCTCTATTTACTGAAGCAGAAGGTACAGACCAAGAAAGTGCCGGCATTAAATTTGTGGCAGGAAGCTTTTGAATCTGTACAGGCATCGACTCCATGGGAGAAATTTCGTAATCATTTGTTAATGTATCTACAGATTGCTGTTTTGCTTTTGCTTGTTTTTGCCATGCTTATGCCGTACATCAAACGGAAGGGCGGCGAGACGGATCACGTTGTTTTGTGTATCGACACCAGTGGAAGCATGAATGGCCGATATAAACAGGACAGTACCAAATTAGAAGAAGCGAAAAAGCAGGCACTCACCTACGTGGATCAGTTAGATCCGGGAACGAAAGTCACCGTAGTTACAGGGGCACAGACAGCGCAGCTTTTAGTGACAGATTCGACAGATACCGGCAGCATCAAGAAAACAATACGAGGTATTGGCGAAACAGACATTGCCGGTAGCTTAGAGGCCTCTTTACAGATTGTAACTCCGCTTGTGAAACAGTGGCATAACTATAAAGTGATCGGGTTTACCGATAGTGATGCTGATGTAGGAAAGTTAAATGCGGATATTATTGCGTTGACCGATCAGGAAGGGACGACGAATGCCGGTTTATGCTGGTTGTCCCATCAGACGGATGCAGAACATAAAATAACAACACAGGCCGGTATTACAAATTACGGAGAGAAAGATTTTGAGACAGATGTAGAACTGTATTTGGGCGACACGTTATTTGATGCGCAGACCGTATCGCTAAAGGCGGGGCAGAGTAAGACGATCACCTTCCAGACGACAACGAACAGTCATTTCCGGAAACTGACAGCAAGCAAGGGGTATTTGAAAGCTCATATTGTAGCAGAGGACGGCAATTCACACGATAATACGGTCTATGAAATGATTGAAAGACAGAAGAAAAAGACGGTATTATTGGTATCCAAACAAAACAGTTTTATGGAAAGGGCATTGTCTCTGGAAGATTCTATAACTGTAGAACAAACAACTCGGACAAAAAACATAAATCCGGACAAGGCATATGATTTCATCGTATACGATGGAGTTATGCCGACGAAATGGTATCATAATGAGAATGTGATATTACTCGCACCATCGGATAAGGTGGTGATCGGAAAGCAGACTTTAGTTCGTAAAGTACAGACATTCAAAAATGGATCAATTACGTTTCCGCAAAGTAATATTACACAGGATCTGGAGGCGTTTACGGTCAGTGCAGCCAAAGGATTTCGCTACGCACTTCCGTCGTGGGCATATTCTTTTGCCGGGGAAGGAAATCAGTGTGTTGGCTATCTTGGAAAGCTTCAAGATCGCGTTGTTGCGGTGCTTGGTTTCAATCTGCACAATTCGGACCTTCCTCTGCAAATGGAATTTCCGGTGTTAGTACAGGGGATTTTGGCGCAGGCAGAGCAGACGATGTCTTTTGATGCAGCATCGTACGAGCCGGGAGATACGGTCACCCTGCAGCTTGGCAGTGGTAAGCGGGCATCTATCCGCTGGCAAGATCCGGCAGGACAGACAGTTGCTGATCAAAATGCACAGGGGCAGGCAGTATATACCGATACGAGGATGGCCGGTCTATACCATATGACGGTAACGGACACAAAGAGATCCACCAAATATTTTGCGGTGACATTTCCTGAGAAGGAATCTAAGTGCACGAATCGGGTACACATCACACAAAATGGCAGAAAACAGACTGTGACAACGGAAAATGTCAGCAAACTGTATGGCAAGAGGATGCTTGTAAGACCACTGATCCTTATTGTGTTGTTATTGCTGTGTGTGGAATGGATCATATATAGACGTCGAACAAATTCAACGAATCGATTTAATAAAGTATCCACAATCGCATGCCGTATTCTATTATTTGCCGGATTGACCGCCGCATTTATCGGAATATCTATGTCCCATATTTCGGACAGTACAACGACCGTTTTTGTGGTGGATGTGTCGCAGAGTTTTGCTGGAAAACGCAGTGAAATGGTGCAGCAGATAAGAGATGAACTTAAGAAGCTGCCGTCAAAAGATCGTGCCGGAGTAGTTGCTTTTGGAGGAGATGCGAATGTAGAACAGTTCGTGTCGGATACGGTGAAGTTTACAGAACTTAATTCGGTCCGGGTAGAAACGGAAACCAATATTGAAAAAGGACTTCAGACAGCAATGTCCCTTTTCTCGGACAGCGACGGAAAGCGCATTGTTTTACTAACAGACGGCAGACAAAATAGTGGCGATGTGCGTAAAATGAGCAGCAGCTTACAGGCAGGAAATGTGGAATTACAGGTGTTACAACAGGATTGTACTCCGGACAAGGAAGTTTGGTTATCGGACATGACCGTACCGGAACAGATTACACCGGGAGAGCGTTTTACCGTAGAGATCGAAGTAAACGGTAATGTTGCGACTAATGCTGTTCTGCAATTATATAATGACACGAAGCTTCGCAGACAGGAGCATGTCACTATACAAAAAGGAACCAATCATTTTACCTTTCAGGATCAGCGAAAACAGACAGGATTTACCAATTACCGGGCGGTGATCGTTCCGGAGAAAGATACGATACAGGCTAATAATGAGTATGTTGCTTATACGAAAGCGACCGAGCAAAAAAAGGTGCTGCTCATCGAAGGAAAAAGCGGAGAAAGTAAGCAATTTCAAAAGGTTTTGCAGGCAGCTGGCATCAATTATGACGTAGTGACGCCATCTTTCGCCCCGGATACGCTTAAAAAGATGCGGGAATATAGCTCTATTTTACTGGAAAATGTATATGCAGACGATCTAAAGAGCGGATTTATGGATCATATCACCACCTATGTCAAGGATTATGCCGGAGGGTTGATCGCGATCGGTGGAGATCAAAGTTTTGCGCTTGGTGCATATCGGGATACTGCCTTAGAAAAGGTGCTTCCGGTCAATATGGAGATCAAGGGCGACAAGGACTCGCCAAAACTTGCGATGACGTTAGTGATCGACCATTCCGGAAGTATGACGGATGCGTCCGACGGAGGCAAAAGTAAGTTAGAGTATGCGAAAGAAGCGGCCGCAGCTGCGGTCAATAACCTTCGCAGTACAGATATCGTTGGTATAGAATCATTTGACGATGGCTATCATTGGCAGGTTAAACCGATCCGGCTTACAGACCGTGATGATGTCCTAAGCAAGATATATGGCATTAAAGATGGCGGCGGCACCAGTATTTATCCTGCATTGAAAGAGGCTTATGAGCAAATGACCAAGGTGAGCACAAATGATGCGCAGATCAAACATATCGTTTTGCTGACTGATGGACAGGATACGTACCATGGGTATGACGATCTGCTTAAGGACATGAATGATAATAAGATAACCTTATCGACAGTAGCGGTAGGGTCGGATGCCGACGTAAATATTCTGCGCACCTTAGCAGACAAAGGAAAGGGGCGCTTTTATCAAACGAATGCGGGCACCGGACTGAGCAGGATCTTTGCTCAGGAAGTATTTTTGTCGCAGGGAGAATATTTGGTCAACAAGACTTTTACACCGGTCATAACGGCGAACAGTGACATATTAGAGCAGCTTAGAGAAGGTGGTTTCCCGGAGATGCTTGGATATATAGGAACGACATTGAAGTCGAATGCGACAGCAGTATTGATGGATGATAAAAAGGAAAGTCCGATCTTAGCAACGTGGCAGTATGGCTTGGGGACAACAGCGGCATTTACTACAGATGTAGTAAACGAGTGGACAGCTAATTATGCACAGTGGGAGGATTATCCGGCGTTTTGGCGCGGATTGATCAACCAGACGATAGGGGAACAGAATCATCAGGGCATTACCGTAACGGCACGGCAGGAGGGGAGTGCCGGTGTGATCGAGTATACCAATGCAAAAGTTAGTGGTGACGATCAAGTTACCGCAGTTTATGATGATGCGGACGGGAAAACGAATACTGTGACGTTACATTCTGTTTCCGGCAGCCGTTATGAGGGTGAGATTCCGCTTTCTGATGTAGGTGTCTACCAGATCAATGTCCGCCGCAGTAATGGAAAGAAAATACTAGATAACACCAATACGCAGTTGACGATGCAATATTCTGCCGAATATCGTTATGACACGACAGATACGGCATTGAATGAATTGATCGCGTCGGTATCAGGACGTTCGATCAATTCATTAGAGGGCTGTTTTGATACGACACCACAGCGGAATGCCGCAAAGCGTGATCTGACGTTATATCTGCTGATGGCAATGACAATTCTTTGGTTCTTGGATATATGGAATCGGCGTATGCCGGATCTGCTGCCGACAGCATTGCGTAGATTAGGAAATCTTCGTTCGAAAGCAGTGGATACCATATTGTCTGCGGTTGACACGCCACAGGAGGAGTCTGCTGTCAAAACAAAGCAAAAGAAGATAACGAGGCCAAAGAAACAAAAGAAACCAAAACAGCAGAAACAACAGGCGTCACAGGCTATGCTTGATATTAGCAGCTTGAAGAAGGGGCTGCAGGATATGTATGATGACACACAAAAATAAGTTGCAATATTTTGTCAATACGAATACAATAAAAAGCATGAAAATCCAAATGTTATGGAGGGCAAAATGATACCGATTAGTGAGAGAAAACGGATTGTCGTCAAGGTGGGAACCTCGACATTAACACATCGTACCGGAAGATTAAACATACGGCGCGTGGAGCAGCTCGTCAAGACACTTGCCGATCTGCAAAATGCAGGGCACGAGGTGATCTTGGTTTCCAGCGGTGCGATTGGTCTTGGTATGGGTAAGCTTGGCTTGATGGACCGACCTAAAGACACACCCGGGAAACAGGCTTGTGCCGCAGTAGGGCAATGTGAGCTAATGTATTTATATGACAACTTGTTTTCTGAATACAGTATAACGGTGGCACAGTTATTGTTGACGAAATATATATTGTTAGAGGATCGCCGTAAAAATGTGGAAAATGCGTTAGAACGTTTGATCTCACAGGGAGTGATCCCGGTTGTCAATGAAAATGATACGGTTGCCATTGATGAGTTGGAGTTGGAAATGGGCGAGAATGATTCGTTGGCAGCTGTCGTGGCAACGATCGCCAATGCAGATCTTCTTATCATCATGTCAGACATAGATGGACTGTATGACAGTGACCCGCGTCAAAATCCGGATGCCAAGATGATCCCGGTTGTTCGAGAGATCAGTGAAGATATTCATGCGGTTGCAGGCGGCGCCGGAACAAAATTTGGCACTGGCGGCATGGCAACGAAGATTCATGCTGTGGAAATTGCATACGAATCCGATATTGATGTTGTGTTGATGAACGGGCAGCACCCTAAGAAATTGTATGAGCTTTTTGAAGACAAGCCGGTTGGCACTTTATTTCATAAAGGGTAAAGAGTCATAAGCCTATTTTCGCGACAGAGATAGATCATCATAAAAATTAAAATCAAAACCGCTGGAGCGTTATCCGTTCCAGCGGTTTTGCAGTTGTAAGAATAACAGTATTAGTGACTAACATTGTCGTCCTTGATCACCTGTACGAGTTTATGGCGAAATGCCTTCTCTGAAATATTATTATCGTGGAAAGCAAAACGGTTGAAGTCAAATTCCGCATGACATACATCATCTTTGGTGAATATATCCGGTGTACGCTTCTGCTCCTCCGGCCAAAAGATAACGATACAGCCATAAGGTTCCCTGATATTCGCATCCATTTTGTCTGCAAATGGTATGGCAAGGCTTTGATCGATCATGACTACATGAGCGTATTGACCTACAACTTTTGCAAGTCTCGTTCCATTGATCGTAAAGGTATTCATATCATAGCCATCCGTAAACTCACTGCCTTCCGCAGAAGACTGTGTATTTTGCTGGACGATGGCGATCAGTGGCAGGTGGCGATTTGGATTTTTTACCAGTTCGCAGTAAGAAGTAAAATCTTTCGGCGTAGTTATAAATTGTGCCTTTGTGCCAAGTCTGACAACGTCAACGAAACCTACCTTTGAAGAAAGATCATTCATGAAAGATGGTTTGCTAAAACTGATCTGGTGCGAAGCACCGTGTGGCATATCGCGAGATGTCATATGATAAAAATGAAGTTTGCCATCACTCAACATAGCAACAGAAGAATGAATATGCCATAATGTACCGATCTGTTTGCTGTCTATGTGATTTAACTTCATGGAAAATGTCATATCTTCCGGTCGATAATCAATCTTTAATTGGTAGCCTGGCAGTTTGTTCTGATAAGAGCATAGTTCCTCAGGCATATCTTCAAAAACAGGATTCAACTTAAAACGAGCCCATTTATAAATGATATTTGATGCGTTTGTAAATTCGGACGCAAGTGATCTGACTTCTTTATGCAATAAATAGGTTTCCAGATGGAACAATACCGCAGAATCCAGTCTTGCAAAGTGAGAACGCGAACGCATTTTCTCATCACGGATAATAGGAAGTTTGTCACAGATGGCTGCGATCTCCTCATTATGGATCTTACTGTCATTCAAAAGCTTGACGATCAGGTTATAACTAGGCTGTGGCGCATCCAGTTTGAGCAGTTCGCGGATCAGATCCTTGCGTTTGCATTTGAAAAACTGTTTTGCAATCTCCTTGTCCCGGTCAAACAGTTCTAAAATTGCAGGATCAAGTTCGCTGTTATCATCCATATGGATTCGGAATTTGCTTTTTAGCATCAATTCCCAGTTGGCATTTTTGTAATGGTTATAAGAGAGTTGTTCAAATAACTGGACAAGTGACCAGTCACTTAGTTCCAAGTTGGCGAGGATGCAGTTCAAAATGCGAGACAATTCTTCGCTGCCACGCCAAAATTCATTGTCTGACAGGAGACTTTTGTAACGCATATCATGTTCAATCTCGTGCCATCCCTCAAAAAATACGGTCCGAAATTGAATCTCAAAGGTTGTATCAATAGGCAGCGTCCACATGTCCTTTTTGTAGACTTTGAAATATTCCGATGGGAAACGGAATACACCGTTGATCTTGGTTGCCTTAAATTCATTGGCAGTGGCATTGGTGCGAGACCAATGGTCTAACATCTGAAAGGTACTCTCCATAATATCACGGCAGATGCTAAGATCATCATAATAATACAAAACGACGCGTATGCCGATCAAATCCTGTAGTTTTTTTGGATTTTGTTCGGTCCCGTATTGACGTCTGATCAGTTTGTTGGCAATAGAATCTGTCGATTTCACTCTGGAAAAAATACGAAAATATAAACCGCATGAACGAAATATTTCCTGTACGGCATCCGTCAGATGTTCACAAAATTCTGTTAATTTATCAAAATCGATTTCTTGTTCGATCTGTTGTTGTAGTAACACTTTCTTTTCGTCATCCCTCATTCACATTCCTCCAAAATACATTATATTATATCATACATTAATTAGCCTCTTTCAAACTTGCAAATTCGCTGTTTCAGAGCTTATTCGCTTGTTTCACAAGCTTATTTGCTCGTTAATGAGCCCAGTGTGTTCATTATATCATATTCCTGTATCCGCGTGTATTGTTTTTTGGACGTGTTCTGTTATAATAAGATGGCGAATGCTTTTTTTACAATTGATAGGAAATTGCTGTTATATTGCGTGGCAAAAGCAAAGAGCTGGCTTTGTTTTTTCAGCAAGTTGAAAGGAATGAGATATCATATGAAAGAATTAGAGTTTAACATTGATCTTACGACAGGTGAATTATATCGATTTTCGATGCGTCATACGTATTGCAGCGTGTCCGGCGCGGTTGGCGTATTGATCAGCCTTGGCAGCTGGGTGATCTGTGCGACACGTTATCAGACGTTGGATCGCACGGCGTTTATCGCACTGATCATTATTGGCTGTCTGTTCACCATTGTGCAGCCGGTCATGTTATATCAGAAGGCTTGGAAGCAAAAGAAACAGAATGAGGCGATCAATGCGGTACTACACTATTGTATATCTGAGGACGGCATTATTGTGTCGCAGGGGCAGCAGGAGGCAAAAGTGCACTGGTATGAAATTCGCAAGACGGTGAAGACAAAATCAGCACTTTACTTATACATGTCACAGGTTCGAGCATTTATTTTTCCAAAGGAACAGTTAGCGGACTGCTATGATGAGGTATGTGCTCTGGTGGAGGAGCGAAGAGCTGCCTATAAGGATTATGAACCGACACAGGAGGAACAGATCGATGACACAAAGCATGGAGAGTAATTCGGAGAAAGAGACATGGGAGATCGGCAACAGGATCGCGCAACAGTGTGAGGCGGGAACGATCGTATTACTGCATGGAGATCTTGGCGTTGGTAAAACGGTTTTTACCAAAGGGTTTGCGGCAGGATTGGGCGTGGAAGAACCGGTGAACAGTCCGACTTTTACGATCATACAGATTTATGAAAGCGGACGTCTTCCGTTATATCATTTTGATGTATACCGCATAGCCGATGTAGAGGAAATGGATGAGATCGGTTATGAAGATTACTTTTTTGGCGATGGCGTATGCTTGATCGAGTGGGCAGAGCTTATTCGTGACATTTTGCCGGAACAATGCGTTGAGGTTACCATTACCAAAGAGTTGGATAAAGGGTTTGATTTCCGACGCATACAGGTGACGGGCATAGAAGGAGGTTTGCAGTGAAATTATTAGCAATAGAAAGTTCGGGATTGGTGGCATCAGCCGCAGTGTTTGCAGATGACACGATAGTAGCAGAATTTACAGTCAATAATAAGCAGACACATTCGCAGACCTTACTGCCAATGATCGACCAAGTAGTTACGATGTCCGGTATCGACCTCAAAGAAATCGATGCCATAGCAACAACCTCTGGTCCCGGTTCTTTTACCGGACTCAGGATCGGGGCTGCGACAGCTAAGGGGTTAGGGCTGGCGCTACACAAACCGATCGTTCCGATCACAACATTGGAGGCACTGGCATTTCGACTGGCAGGCAGAGAGGGAAATATCTGTCCGATGATGGATGCGAGACGTAATCAGGTTTATGCAGGAGTTTACCGTGTCGGGGATATGTTATTGGAGTGCGTGACCGGACAAAAAGCAGTTTCCATTGAAGACTATATTGCGGAGTTAAATGATCTTGGGGATCCTGTTACCGTTTTGGGAGATGGCGTTCCGGTGCACCGCGAGGCATTACAACAGGGACTTAACGTAGCGTGGCAGGAAGCACCGGCTCATATGAACAGACAGAGTGCTGCTTCGGTAGCTGTTTTAGGTGCACGTTATTATGACGAAGGAAAGATAGTATCTGCCGAAGCGTTCCGGCCGGATTATCTTCGTAAATCACAAGCGGAGCGTGAGCGAGAAGCAAGGCTTGCCGCAGGAGAAAAGCATGACAGGGATGAATAGCCAAAATAGAATTCGGTACATGACAGACGAGGACGTTGGTGATGTGTGCAGGATCGATGCTGCCAGCTTTGCAAAACCTTGGCAGCAGGAGGAATTTATTAAAGCTGTTCATAGAGAAGATACGATCTATCTGGTTGCGGATAGCGGATCGGCAATCGTTGGATTTTGTGGATTATGGTGTTCCATGGAAGATGCGGATCTATGCCATATTGCCGTAGCGCCGGAGCAGCGTTCCCAAGGTATTGCGACACAATTATTAGGTATGGCAATAACAGAGTGCGAACATCGTGGTGTGAAACGTATTCTATTGGAGGTGCGGGCTTCCAATACAGCAGCAATACACTGTTATCATCAAATGGGTTTTGTGCAGATCGGAATAAGAAAGAAATATTATTCGCAGCCGAAAGAGGATGCGCTGCTATTAGAACATCAAATCACAAACAATTGATATGTTAGGCGGGATACGGCAGAACAATTGACAGAGATTACCACTGTACATTACATTGCGGACACAGTATACTGACGTTGTAAAACAGCAGGCACAGTAAATGTAAAAAGGCGGATCAATGTATAATGTAATGAGCAGAAAGGATGAGAATGATGTATTGCAACGCATGCGGGAAAAAACTGAAGATGCAACATGATGTGTTGTTAGAAGATGCTTTTGAGGCAAAAAAACAATGGGGATTCTTTTCCAAAAAAGATATGAAATTGCATTCTTTTGTATTATGCGAAGAGTGCTATGACCGTATTACGGCGCAATTTGTAATTCCACCTGATGTCAGTGAAGTGACGGAATTATAAGAATATCGGAGTCTGCGAAAGTGCAGAAATGATCGGAGCAGCCGGATAAGAGACCTTGGAAGATAGGAAGGAAAACAGTAATGTTAGATTTGTGCTTGTTAGGAACTAGCGGAATGATGCCGCTTCCGGGCAGGGCGTTGACAGCGCTTATGGCTCGATTCGGCGGCAGCAGCCTGCTTATAGACTGCGGAGAGGGGACGCAGGTGGCGATCCGTGAAAGAGGATGGAGCTTTCATCCGATCGATACCATCTGCTTTACACATTATCATGGCGATCATATCAGCGGGCTGCCGGGACTGCTTTTGTCTATGGGCAATGCAGAGCGCAAAGAGCCGGTGACTCTGATCGGACCACGTGGTCTGCAGAAAGTGGTAGAATCTCTATTAGTGATTGCACAGGGGTTACCCTTTGAATTGCAATATATCGAGTTGACGGACAAAGAGCAGGATTTGGAATGTAATGGATATCATCTGCATGCCTTTCGTGTGAATCACAATGTCACCTGTTATGGATATACGATAGAAATTCCGCGTGGTGGGCGCTTTTTCCCGGAGCGTGCCAAAGAGCAGGGGATCCCGGTACAGTATTGGAACCGGCTTCAGCATGGAGAGACGGTGGAATCGCCGGAGGGCATTTATACACCGGACATGGTGCTTGGTGCCCCTAGAAAGGGACTGAAAGTTACATATTGTACAGACACCAGACCAACAGCCGGCCTTACCAAGAATGCTTCCATGTCAGATTTGTTGATCTGCGAAGGAATGTACGGTGACAAAGAAAAGAAAGCTAAAGCGGTAGAAAATAAGCATATGATGTTTTTGGAGGCTGCACAGATGGCAAAAGAAGCTGAGGTTAAGGAACTTTGGCTGACGCATTACAGCCCATCGTTACTGTATCCGCAAAATTACATGCGGGAAGTATGCAAGATCTTTCCAAATGCAGTGGCAGGCAAAGATGGAATGAGTTGTACCTTGGAATTTGAGGATTGATATTTGACGATCACCTGTGTACAATAAAGAAAACAGACTATGGCAACAGATGTGAAGTTTTCGCAGGAGTCGATATAGAGACAACTTCATGGAAATGGAGGAAGCAGCATGAACAAGAAAAAGATTGGCATTACTTTTGTGGCGCTGGTGTGTCTTGCTGTAGTTGTTTTAACGATATTTTATATGATCAGTAACGGCAAGATCAGTGGGAGCAGAGAAAGTAAAAGCTCGACAACGGAAGTTGATAAGCTGATGAGTAAAGATTTGGATAATGGTTATCCGGAAACGCCAACGGAAGTGTTGAAGTTATATTGGAGATATAATAAATGTTTATACAACACAACTCTGACTGATAAAGAATATAACAAATTGTTAAAGCAGCTGCGTAAATTGTATGATGCAGAATTACTGGACGTCAAAGACAATGCGTGGGAGAAGATGTATAAGCGCCTGGCAAAGGAACAGAAAAGTTACAAAAAGAAAGAACAAACGATTTCTACATATGTAGTGCAGCCGGCAGGCAGCATCGAGTACACAACGATCAATAAAAGGGAATGTGCAACGGTCATTACCGGAACTTTGACGAAAGCAAAGCAGAAACGTATGCAGATATATGAAAAATTTCTCTGCCGCAAGGATGCCAAAGGAAAATGGCGTATCTTGGGTTGGGAGCAGACGACCGACAAAGAGGAAATAGCGACATTAGGAGATAATTAACAATGGAACAGGATGTATTAATATTAGGAATTGAGAGTTCATGCGATGAAACAGCAGCCTCGGTTGTGCGTAATGGCAGAGAGGTACTGTCGAACGTGATCTCCTCGCAGATAGACATTCATACCTTATATGGTGGTGTGGTGCCGGAGATTGCGTCCAGAAAGCATATAGAACGCATCAACTATGTGATTGAAGATGCATTAAAGCAGGCCAAAGTTACATTAGAAGACATTACAGCGGTCAGTGTGACCTATGGACCGGGTCTGGTTGGAGCACTTTTGGTAGGAGTTGGTGCAGCAAAAGCAATCGCCTATGCTGCAGGAAAGCCATTAGTTGGAGTGCACCATATCGAGGGGCATATTGCTGCTAATTACATTGAACACCAAGAACTAGAGCCACCGTTTCTTTGCCTTGTCGTATCCGGTGGTCATACGCATTTGGTGCAGGTGCATAGTTATACGGAATTTGAGGTGATCGGCTGTACACATGATGATGCTGCCGGGGAAGCTTTTGATAAAGTAGCAAGGGCTATCGGATTAGGTTATCCGGGAGGACCGAAGATCGACAAACTTGCCAAGGAAGGAAATCCGCAGGCAATTGATTTCCCGCGTGCTAAAGTAGATGGATCGGCATTTGACTTTAGTTTTTCCGGCGTGAAGTCGGCGGTGCTTAATTATCTCAATGGATGTGAAATGAAACAAATAGAAGTGAATCGTGCAGATGTAGCGGCATCGTTTCAACAAGCAGTTGTGGATGTGCTGGTAGAAAGAGGGATTCGTGCAGCAAAGCAGCTTGGAGAAAACCGTATTGCAGTTGCCGGAGGTGTTGCGTCTAATTCTGCCCTTCGAGCAGCAATGACAGAGAGATGTCAGCAAGAGGGAATAGAGTTGTGCTATCCATCGCCAATTTTTTGCACAGACAATGCTGCGATGATCGCTGTTCAGGGATATTATGAATACATGGCAGGAACACGCAGTGGTTTGGATTTGAATGCCGTTCCAAATCTTAAGATTGGGCAATAATGATTGCTATTAATTACATTCCGGCAAATATTTCTGAAAAAGGAAAAAAAGTGCTTGACGAATGAATGGTTACAGTGGTATACTTGCAAAGCAGCGTTTGAGGCAGACGGCTGGAAAGTGAGAACTGCCACACACTGTAACCTTACAAATATGGAGAGATATCGAAGTGGTCATAACGAGGCGGTCTTGAAAACCGTTTGTCCGCAAGGGCGCGTGGGTTCGAATCCCACTCTCTCCGTTATATAGAATACTGTGTAAGATTTAGCTCGGATATGAGTCGGATTCTATCAAAAGTTCATTATAAAGAATATGAATATTCATGTTCCTTCTAATGGTCTTTTGACCAGATAGAATCTGGAGAAATACCCAAGAGGCTGAAGGGGCTCCCCTGGAAAGGGAGTAGGTCGTTAATAGCGGCGCGAGGGTTCAAATCCCTCTTTCTCCGTTTACACAGTAGAGATTTCTACTGTGTTTTTTTGCGCTTTTTTAATTAATAGGAAACTGCTGTTGTGTAGCGTGACCTCACCAAGAATTGCATTAGCAATTCTTGCAAAGCAAAGCGCTGGCTTTGCTTTTTTGGCGGACATGCGATCATGCATGGTTCGGTAAAATGGCATTTTGCTGAAAGACTTTACAGTCTGTCTGGTGTGTGATTCCTTGAATGTGAACATCACAGATCAGAAAAAGCAAAAAATAAAAAAAGTTGTTGACAAGCTCTTCACAGTGTGATAATATATATCTCGCTGACGCACGAGAGAGCGAACAGCAAAGACCTGATAAGAGGTCAGAGAAACTTGATAACTGAATAGTAAAACAACCCTGAAAATTCTAAATAAAGGATGAGATGAAAACACATCCTAAAATAAAGATTTTCAATTCTGATCATCATAAAACATGCTTTATGAAGATCGCGCGAGACCAAGACGAAAGTCAACGGTAAAAACGGAAGCCAAAGTGAAAACTAAGGCAGGAACTTAAACATGAGAGTTTGATCCTGGCTCAGGATGAACGCTGGCGGCGTGCCTAACACATGCAA
>ERZ840517.291-NODE-291-length-70125-cov-7.536192_pt1 | contig 70125 bp, 77 predicted proteins | sample MGYA00519876_ERZ840517 | MGnify/ENA primary metagenome ERZ840517 (study PRJEB31850, sample SAMEA3708882) | human gut metagenome | biome: human gut; feature: human-associated habitat; material: faeces | place: China | collected 2014 ... | reverse complement strand
CTGCCTCAGAGGAGCCTCACAGTGACCTGTTCGCGGGGACTTTGACCCACATTCCAACTTTCACCGAAACGCCGCAGCGTTTCAGACCGGTAAGCCTATTCACTTTTCGGGGGCTACGGGTGCTATTATGATGAACACCCCGCCGTTTTGCAAGAGGGTATTTGTTTCGCGGAAGGATACATTTCCGAGGGATATTTTGTGTGTTCCTGCGAAGCCTTACGAGAACTGCGTTCTTGTCTGTATTACATGACGTGTTCTCATGCTTTTTTAGCGAAAGTTGAACGTTTATGTATTCCCGTTTTCCGCCACCCACGTCCGCACATAGTCCACGAACAGGCGGGTGGAATTGGAAAGTGCCTTCTTGTCCTTGACACCGATGCCGATGGTACGGTAGAAATGCAGGGGCGCATGGCAGACCTTGATGGGCGTAGGGCTGTGCCGCACCATCAGCTCCGGCAGCAGGCTGATGCCCAACCCCTCCGACACCATGGCCAAAATAGTTCTGTCCTCCCGTGCGATGTACTTCACGTTGGGGCGGATGCCCATCTCGTCAAAGGCCGCCATGATCTCGTAGTCGTCGCCCTCCTCCAGCTGGATGAAGGGCTCCTCTGCCAGCGCAGACACGGGGAACGGGTCACGGTCGGCGTAGGGGTGGTCGCAGGGGACGATGACCTGCAATTCGTCACGGTGCAGAGCGTAGGTCTGCAAGCGCTTCACCGACGGCAGCCGCAGAAAACCGCAGTCCACTGTTCCGTTGACGATCCAGTCCTCGATCTGGTCATAGAAATCGCCGGTAACTACTTCAAACTCGATGTTGGGATATACCTTCCCGAAGCTCTTGAGGATGCGGGGCAGCCACTGGGCAGATACGCTGGAAAAGGTGGCGATCTTCACAAGGCCGCTGTCCATGTCCTTCAGCCCCTCCACCGTCTGCATCAGGGAGTGGTGGGCGGCGCACAGCTTTTCGATTTTGGGCAGCACTGCCCGTCCGTCCGCCGTCAGCACCACGCCGCCGCGGTTGCGGCTCAACAGCTTCACGCCCAGCTCGTTTTCCAGCGAGTTAATGGCGTGGCTGATGCCGGACTGGGTGAAGTTCATGGCCTCCGCCGCCTTGGAGAAGCTGCCGCAGGAGACCGTTTTCAGAAATACCTGATATTTGGAAATACTCATGGCGCACCTCATTTCGAGGAGCATTATACTATACAAGTCCTCATGTTTTCAAGAACAAAGATGCGCTTCACAAACACTATTCGACCTGCTATGATAAGGACATGGTTCAGCCAACCATACTTTTACTTTTCTTTTCCATGAGGAACACCACCTCAAAAGCAGCACCGGCAGCGTGTGGGTAACGCCGCCGGTGTTGTTTTTATTCGTTCAGCTTCTGTTCCTCGTCGTGGATGAACATGATGAGGAAGCTGACGGTCAGCAGCCCGCAGGACAGCCAGATCGTCCCCGTGCCCCAGTGGAGGGTGGCTATGCTGCCGATACCCGCGCCCAGCGCGAACAGCAGCACCACGCCGAAATACGTCAGCGCCTTGTGGAGTATTTCCTTATCCCTCGTATGGAAGTAGGCGCACAGCGCCTCCGTACCGCTTCGCATATTGCCAATGCACATGGTGCTGGCGTAGGCGTGGCCCCGCACCTTGCGGAAGGTCTGCACCTGCATGGCGCACACGAAGGACACCACGGCGTTGGCAGTGGTGTCCTTCGTTTCCGGCAGGAAGCCCACCGCCGCCAGCAGCACGATCTCCGCCAGAATGATGAGCTGCCGCCAGTGTACCTTCTCCATCCGCTTGAAGTGCCGATGGACGCACTCCGCGATGTAGATACCCAGCAGGAACGCCAGCACGGGGACTAAGTATCGCAGCGCCTGTCCCCAGTCTCCCTCGAATAGATGCGTACTCAGCAGCACGATGTTGCCGGTCTGGGCGTTGGCGAACACCTTGCCCCGGCAGCAGTAGGTATAGGCGTCCTGCAGGCCGCCGGATAGGATGATGAAAAAGGCCGTCAGCATGGAATCGGACATCTGCCCGTGATGCTTTTGCAGGAAAGTCATGTGCGATGCCGCCTCACTTTGCCACCGGCGCGTCCAGCCAGTAGATGACGTAGCACTCCTGCATCTCACCCATATAGAAGAAGATGTTTTCGCCCATCTCGATGTGCTCGCCGAAGGTCAGATCGGGCACGAACAGCCGTCCGCTGGTGCGCTTGGGCCCCTTGATGGTAAAGCCCTCCGCTGTGGGGTGCTGCCGCAGCTCGTTGGCCGCTTCCTCCAGTCCGGGGAAGTGCAGCGTCCGTTCCAGCTCTGCCAGCTGTGTCGCGCCGTTGATATAGACCAGGTGATTTTCGTCCTTGAACCAGTTGATACGCATGATACGTCCTCCTTGGTGGTGATGGGGATAGTATAGCATATCGTATGAAATTTGTCACGCGATCGAAAAGCGGCAGGTGCGCGGATTGCGTTCCTGCTGCTTTTTGGGTATTCTGTTGCGTGGACGGCGTAACTTTTTCGTAAATCATCATCATTTAGGAAACCTGCGCCGCTGCGCCTTGCCGCACAGCGGCTTTTTCTTTGCCTGACGGAATTTCTGACGGCGCAAAGTCCCCGCCGCAAATGGGAAGAAAACAGATGCTCTGCACCGCCTGCTGCTTGTGGCGCAGAGAAACATGGACATAGGTTTGCAGCGTGATCCGCACGTCGCTGTGCCCCAGCATTTCGCTGACGCTCTTGACATCCACGTACTGCTCGATGCAGCGTGTGGCGTAGGTATGCCGCAAAGCATGGAAATTTCGATACGGCACGCCTGCTCGCTTCAAAAGCGACTTATATCGGTTCTGCATAGTACGCGGTTCCGGCAGTATGGAAGTGCCCGTCAACAAGCAGGTATCACCTGTGTGCTTGGGCTTGTACGTCGCCAACAGGGACAGCATATCTGCTGGAAGCGGTATCCTGCGACAGGAAGACTCGCTCTTGGGCGGCTGTACGACAAGCCTCGTGTGTCCTTTTTCATAGAGCCGCTGCACCTCGCGTTCTACACGTAGAAAGCCTGCATGGAGGTCGATGTCCGACCAACGCAGCGCACACAGCTCTCCCAGACGAAGGCCGCTGTTCAGCGTCAATAGAACACCAAGGCCGGTCAGATTCGGCTCGTCCATGATATGATGTGCCAGCTGTACGATCTCCGGCTCGGTGAATATCTCCACCTGCCGCTTCCTGTACGCCGGCAGTTCGGCGTTCAGACCCGTGCAGAAGCACCCGTGCTTGGACGCCTTCCGCAGAATGGTCCGCAGTAATACGCCAACGTCCCGTGTGCTTTTGGCCGATAGACCCTGTTCCTGGAGCTTCCGGTAAAAATCCGCTACCCGTTGCTCCGTCAACGTGTATAGCGGCGCTGCTCCCAACTGCGGCTGGATATACTGCCGCACCACATACCGATACCGGCTGACGGTGGACTCCTTCAGCTTCCGTTTCTGTTCCCGTTCCACGAAAAATAGCTCCACAGCCTCCGGCAATGTCATGTTATTGCTCGGCGTGATCTCACGGGGCAGCTCCCGCAGACGCTGCCGCCGCTTTTCCCGACAGGCGCTGTAGGTGGCGGCATAGACGTAGCCGTACTGCGCCCGTCCCTCCGGCGTCCGACCGCGGATATAGCGGCCCTCCCAGCGGCCATCTCCACGCTTATAGATGTTCTCCCCTCTGCGTGCCATTTCGTACTCCTCCTGACGCGATTTTTGACGGCGTACACCCTGTGTATTGTCCATCTTTGAGGAAAAGCTCAACGGATAAACCGCCCATTTTGACAGCCAATGACTGTTTTCGTCCGGGCAACGATGCCATACTTGACTTCCCGTGCCGCAAATGCTATGGTTTTACCATAGCCGGTGGCGAAAAATGCTTTCCTGAATGATGATGATTTACGAAGGATGTCGCTCCATCTGGCTGAGTTTATTATGCCCAGGAGGGACACAAAAATGCCACAGGTCAACGGTGATAACCTGCTGCATCAGCAGATCGTCAAACGCACCATTGAAGCCCTGCAAGCGCAGGACGAGGCTTTTGCGATAGAATACGAAACCGCCAGCGACGCCGACCTCATCGCCTATGTACGTCAGTGCGTCGATGTGTCCTATACGCCCGCACCCTGTGAGGTCGTGGGTGGTGCGTACATCGCCCAGCGCTTCGGTAACTGGTCTGCGGCGCTGAAGGCCGCAGAGCTGCCTTCACAGTACAAGCCGCCGCGGGAGCATCACTATCCCCGCTACGAGCAGGAGTACCAGCGGCAGGAGGTGCAGCTCTTGCAGGAACGAAAAGCGAAACGGCAGGCCAAGGCCGATCTCGTCGCTCAACGCAAGAACCGCGACAAGGCCCGCGCCGCCGCCAACGCCGCGAAAAAGAACAATGAAAAATGACGGGTGTATCCACCGATACACCCGTCATTTTTATGTTTGCGCTGTCACTTGGTAAGCAGGCCGCCCACCAGCGCAAAGTAGTCCGGTGCTTTGCCATCCCTGCCCCACAGCATGGGCAGGTGGAAGTAGTGCTGCAAACAGCCCTCCACATCGCCGCCCAGCGCCTCGATGGAGTAGCGCAGCAGCTCCGGTCTGCCGCAGGGATGTCCCTGTACCTTTTCGCACGTCTCGCACTGGTCGCAGGTGCCCGCCAGCAGCATCTGGCTCCCCGGCGTTTCCCGCTCCCACCGCTGAAGCTCTTGCCGGTACAGACGCTTTTCCTGCTTCAGTGCCGCCACCGCCTCGTCCAGCGGCTGCTCCGGCACATCCGCCTGTAAGATGCGGGCATACAGCCGCAGTCCCGTGTAGCTCCGCCAGATGGTCATGGGATCAAAGTCAAAGGGCGGACACGTCCAGCGGGTATTGTAGCTGCTGCACTGCTGGCAGAAAGGCAAGAACTTTTCCACACGGACAAAGCGTGTCACGAATTCTTCTGCGCTTGTCTCCGCCGTCATTTCGCGGACATGGTATTGGAACGGCATCTCAGACACCTCCTCGGCTCGGTGCCGACAGTATAGCACATGGCAGGGGTTTATCGCGTCATAGGATCAATTTCATTGCACCCGTCTTGCCAGTGTCTGCGTATGCAGAAGGGCATCCATCAGCATCCGCCCGTCCTCGCGGTCATTCCACCAATATGGGCGGAGGAATAGCAGGGCGTTCTCCAGCCAAACGTAATCGTCCCTGGTCAGCACACGGCTTTGAAGTCCCTCGCTGATCCTGGTATATGATTCTCTGACCTTTTCACTGGCGTGTTCCCGCACCAGGTAGGCGTTGAGCAGACCAGTAATTACAGATACTTCTTCGTCGGTATAGAACATGACTATCCTCCCTGTAGACAAACACACAGGCCAGAGTATAGCACATTTACTCTGCGTCTACAAGAAGTCTTGTCTCATTCTTTCCTCTGTCTTAGTACCTCCGATAGAGTGAATCCTTCCGGGTGCGCCATGGTGACGCTACCCTTATGACAGTTCAAGAGCGCACCTCCCCTTGGCGGGAGGTGCGCTCTTTTCCTGCTCACTTGACGCGGTACAGGTTGCTGGTCAGACTGCCGTTGGGACGGCGGCGATGGGTGCGCTCCAGAAATCCATGTCGCTCCAAGTCTGACAAGGCCCTCTGCACCGTGCGGCGGGACAGCTTCAAGTCCTCCGCTATTCTGCGGACGCTGGGCCAGCAGGTGTCTCCTACGTTGGAGCGATCCTTCAGGTACATATAGACCGTCCTGGCGCGATGAGACAGCTCCCGATCTGCATAGATGCTTCCAAAGTAGCTCATGGCCTTGTGTCCTCGCTGTAGAGTCCCATGGCCGAGCGAGGCGCTCTTCTCTGTGTGGTCGACGCCTGCTGCGCCTGTGCGGGCTGGTCGCTGCTCTTGCCATATCTTTTGCTGATACTTAAGAACAGTTCCTGACGGCTGGCGTAGGCCACAGGCCGCGCCGCGTGTTCCGGCGTGACATATGGTTCACCGAAGGTGATGCCCCAATCGAGAAACAGCCGCAGCTTTGTCTGCATGGGATGTGTTCCCGTTTTCATTACCACAAAGCTGCCCTTGGGAATGGATTTCAGCTCGTCCGGCGTCATCAACGGACGTTCCATCATCTGCAGGCTCTGGCTGGGATCGTTTTTTCCGCGGCTGACCGAGCCGGACAGCACCGTGCGGCTGCCCAGCGATTTAGAGAGCTGTTCCGCCGTCTGACTGTTGGGCGCAAAACCGCCGAAGATGGTGTCCTGACAGTTGTCGGTCAATATTTCTGCGCCTTCTCTGCCGTAGTTCTTCTCCAACTGCGCCAGCGATTGGATGATAGGTACCAGTGTGATACCTCGGGAACGACCCGCGCTGAACAGCGCCTCCACGTCAAAGGCGGGCATAGTTCCGAACTCATCACAGAAGAAAACAACGCGGTTGGGCAAGCGCCCCTTTCCTTTTTCGGCCAACTCAAACAGTTCTTTGGATAAGTTTTGTATCATAAGACCTGCCATAAAATTCTTAGTCCTATCTTCCTCTGGCAAAACCAGGAATATGGCCGTCTTTTCCTTTGCGAATTTTTCCGCATCTATATTGCTGTCAAAACAGATCACCTGCTCCAGTGCGATATCCATAAATGTATTCATTTGTGCCAACGCGGTGGACATAGCGGAAGCCGTTGCCTGATCAGATGATTCCAAGGCGGACGATGCCAGATTTCGCGCTCTGTGGTGGGGCGGCAGCATATCCATCAGTTGTTTAAAATAGGTTTTCCCTCGCACGCCAGAGGGTGCCAAAAGCTGTTGAATCAGAATGAACACCGATACGAGGTGACGTCGCTCCGTTGGGTGCTTACTATCTGGCGACAGGAATTTCGCCAGCAGCAGAAGCACTGAGGCCACTACACCTTCCGCCGCTTTGTAGAAATAATCGTTCTGACCACGGTCCTCATCGCCTTTGGGCGCGATAATACTGTGAGCCAGAATACTTGCCAAATTCTCCGCTTTGCCATACGCTTCAATGCTATGTTCATGAAATGAGGTATCCATATAGCGGTTGATAAGCGTCATGAGATTGTAGCCATCCGAGCGCGTGGGATTGCGCAGATCCACTACAGAAACATGATAGCCGTAATATTTCTGTGCCACCGCGCCGTAGTTGCGGGCGAGGTCACCCTTGGTATCCAGTGCCAGGAAGCTCATACCGCTGGCGCAGGCATATTCCAAGTTTGGGTACAAAAAGTACGCTGTCTTACCCACGCCGGATGCGCCGATCATAAGACAATGCACATCGTCCTTGTCTACCAGTGCGGTGATGCCGTGCTTGCTGCTGGTGCTGCCCAGCACCAGTCCCTGCGCGTCAGGTAGGTTTTTTCCCGCCCGCCAGTCCGACACTTGGAAGGGAACGAGGGCATAGGTCTTGCGGATCTCTGTATCGGTCGCCCACCGCGCCGTACCATGCTGCCCGTCGCCTACGGTCTTGGACTTGATGTTGTTCAGCGTGTAGTGGTCGCCCAGCAGCGACAGTCCGCCGATGACGGCCACCATGACACCCGCCGCTGCAAAAAGCATCCAGAGATTATCTGTCACAGGATTTCTCCTTTCCTTTTTAGCTGTTTTGTGTTACTATTACCATGTGAAAATAGGGGAGGGACGCTACATGAGCCATCTCGCTGCCACCGAATATAAATGCTTTGAGGACATTCGTAGAACGCGCTCTGACAGTTCCGAGTATTGGTATGCCAGAGAACTGGCTTCGATCCTGGATTATGCAAAATGGGAAAACTTTGCCAAGGTCATCAAGCGCGCTATGATCGCCTGTGAAAACAGCGGGCATAACGTTGCCGAATGTTTTCCTGAGGTCAGGAAAACATCGCCTATGCCTCACGGCGGTGTGAAGGAGCTTGTTGACTACGAGTTGTCCCGCTACGCCTGCTATCTGATCGTACAGAACGGTGATTCGCGCAAAGAGGTCATCGCGTTGGATGGCCAATTGATGTTGGATGAATGAAGGTTTCAGCAACCATGTGCTGACCGTTTTACACCTATTGCCGCCAAATACTGTTGAACATAGCGCCTTTCCTTTTTAGCTGTTTTGTGTTACTATGTGAAAAAGTGGTATGATAAGTATGTGAAGCGACATATCTTGATGGAGGGCACATGGACGAGCTATACACAAAACTTGCAAATCTTGCCGCACGGTATGGCGCACAGCGGTTAGTCCTCTACGGCTCCCGCGCCAGAGGCGACTTCCACGCACGCAGCGATGTCGACCTCGCTGTATACGGTATGCCCGAGAAGCAGCGCGGCGGCTTCGCCATGGAGGCCGAGGAATTACCCACGCTGCTGAAGTTGGACATCGTGCATATCTCCCCAAACATGGATCCTGCGTTTCTTGAAAACATTGAGAAGGACGGTGTGGTCTTATATGCTGCAGAAAATTGAGAACTACAAGCACGCCTTTGCGCAGTTAGAGGACGCTGTTACGCGCTATCTCGCCTCGCCGCAGGATACACTGTACCGCGACGGTTTGATCCAGCGATTTGAGTTTACGGTAGAGCTGGCGTGGAAGTCTCTGCGCGAGTATCTGGAGGATCAGGGCGTCGTTCTCTCCGTTTCTTCGCCCCGCGCTGTGCTGAAGGAGGCCTATGCCGCCGGCATAATCGACGATGCCGATATGTGGAATGCCATCCTCACCGCCCGTAATCTTACCTCCCATGTGTATGATGAAGCCACCGCCACCGAAATCGCACGGCAGATCTGCGAAGATTTCACGCCCGCACTCCGTTCTTTGCTATTGCGCTACCAACAGTGACATGAAGATACCCCGACAGCCTTATGCTGTCGGGGTTTTCGCTTTGCCTCGCTTCGCGCACAGGTCATCGTTCCAGTCCTTTCCCTGCGGACGCAGACGCTCCACGTCCACATCCATCTCCTCCAGCACCTCCATCATGCTTTCGCAGGCATCCTCACCAGCCTCGTCATTGTCGAGGCAGAGATAGACCATATTCAGCTTCGGATTCTGCCGCAGCCGCTCCAGCACCGGCTGAACAGACGTACCGCAGCAGGCCACATAGCTGTGTTCCAGCCAACCTGCCGGATAGAGCGTGATGTGGGACAGCAGGTCGATGGGTGCTTCAAAGACATAGAGGGAACAGTCCGTCCCATCCTTGTGGGAGCTGTGCTTCGCCTCGCTACCCTCCACATTGATGCGAAACACTTTTCCGCTGCTGCTTGTGCTGCGGAGGTGCGCGTGCTTGGCCTCGCCGTGTTCATCCTTGCCCACGAACACACAGTTGTGATGCAGAGTGTCTTCGTAGAGCAGCTTCTCCCGCACGAACTCCGTGACCACATCCCGGTCGATGCGCCGGTGGGTAGTCAGGTAGGCATAGAGCCGCCGCATATTGAGATAGGCATCCGGCAGCGCGAAGGGCTTCGGCTCTCTCGACTCCGGCTCCTTCTTGACGATGGGGATGACGCCCTGACCGTCCCGCCCCAGCAGCATGGTCACCGCTTCGGGATAGGTCTTGTCGTAGAATTGCTGCACGAAGCTGATGGCGCGTCCGCCTTTCCGTGCGGCATGGTCATACCACATCGGCCCGCGCACGGTGATGCTGTGGTCGCTGGCCAGACGGTAATCCCGTCCGGCCATAATGAGTTTCTCGCCTCAATCCAACAGAAAAGACGGCAGGTCAACCTCGTAGGCCTGCCGTTTCTCCGCGGATGTGAAATATACAAATTTGCCCATAATCCTCCTCATGTAAAAAGCGAGCCGCATAGCGACCCGCTTCTTTCTATTCTTCTCGTTGATAATGGGGTTCCGGTGTGTACTTACCTTTTTGATATTTCCGATATTTCTCCTGTGATGTGCTTCTGTATTCATTTGCAGACGGGACTTCATCATACTTAACAGGTTCATCGCAAATGGCATCCCGCAAAATCTTCTCCAAATGCTCATACTCAGAAATATGAAATCCTTGCTCATACAACAACATCATGTTGGCACGGGACTGTTCGGCTTCGATCAGTTCTAAGGTCTTTTCGTCCTTGATCTGCAGCTTGTTGCGCAGCACCGGCACGCCATCATAGAGATAAATGTCAGGTATGGCTCTGCACCTGTACCGCCATTTTCCTATGAGAAGCCAGCAGTGCCGCCTTCATCTGTTCTCCTGTGATCTCACCTCTCGCCCAGCTATTGGACAGCGTTTTCGCATAATGAGATACGGGAGTGCCCTCTATGGCGTTGATGGCATCTGCTGTTTTGACAGCAGCAATCCGACGATTTATCTGTTTCGTGGTCATAGTGCTCACCTCACTATTAGCATACCACACACACAACGAGAAAACGGAAGATAAATTTAAGGGACCTTTTACAGTCATAGTATCTGCTCATTCCGCAAGCGCTCCTGCTCCTCATGGTCGTCCCGCTTGTGCCCCATGGCCATACGCTTCTCCTGTAACCGTCTGCGGCGCTTGGAGTCGATACGCAGCGCAGGCGGGATGACCGGCATATTGCCGCGGAACACACGACTCATGTGGTGGAGTAGTTGACTGACCACGCCGACCTCTATTGCGCTCTGTGACGCGACCGCCTGCGGCTGCGTCATAGCCACAGCCGATTCAGGTGAGGGCGGCACTTGCTGCTCATTAGGTTCTGTCTCAACAGGAACTTGCTCCGACACAGGCTGCCGAAATGTTTCCGCCTGCTGAATGATCATATTCTTGATGGTACGGAACTCTTTTTGCTGTACCGGCGGCTGGTGGGGCGGCGTGTTCCGCCCATAGTAACCGGCGATCTCATCCTTCAGCTTCCGCCATTGTGCATAGCAAGCCGCCACCTCCGGGAGCTGCGCCAGCCGCTCCACGATCTCGTCCACCTGCGCCTTGACCTCTTTGGGCAGATAGCCGTAGACATGTCTGCCATCGACCTGCTCCAATGTCTGAGACAGCTTCCGCAGCTTTTGCTCTATGACAGGGTCAGTTGACTCGCTGCTCTCCAGCATCCTGATATATAGCAGCAGTGACTCTTTCACGGTCTGGATGCTCTCCTTGTAGGCGGCATCCTTTTTGATGTATAGCTCCGTCATCTCCTCACGGAAGATGGCGTTTGTCATCCTGGAACGCATGGCGGCGATACCTTCCCGCGTGAGATATCCCTTCTTCGGCTCTGCTGACCACACCATCATGTGGACATGGGGATGATGCCCCTCATCGTGGTACGCCGCATACCAGCGAAAATCATCTGTCTGAATACGCATAGCTTCCGCAATAGCAGCGCTTTCCTGCTTCAGCAGATTCCGCCACGCGGCGGCTTTGTTGTAACCCAGGCACTCCGCGTCCTCACGCCGTAGGGAGAAAATGAACGTCCACACCTTTCCGTTGTGAGCTTCCAGTTCGGTCTTCGCCGCCTTGAGGTCGGTGACATCCGCCTCGCTGAACAGGCCGTGGCCACCGTGCTTTTCGGCACGGGGACGCTGGGCGATGTAGGACATATAGCCGCTCTCGGATTCCACCTCGTGCAGATGCGTGTCCAACGCAGTGACAATAAACGCGGACGCCGTACCTCGATCGGGTGTCTGCATATAGTCGCCGTACTCGAAAAGCTCCTTTACATCCGGGAAGTCCTTCAGCAGTCTTTTGATGAACTGCTCCTGCTCCTTGGTCACAGGCTCGGTGCTTTTTATGATCTCTACACCGTCCCGTGTGGCAACGTACTCCATGTATCCCGTCTCCTTACCCGCTTTGATGTAGCCGCTTTTTTGTATCAGCCGCGCCATGCGTTACTCCTCCTGATGGAACAGCAGCACATCCTTGAAGGAGATGTTGCCGTGAGTTGCCGCCACCTCACGGACGCTGCTGCCGCGCATCTTGCTGTACTCGTCGCGGGTCATATCCACGTCGCCGCCCAACAGGTGGTTTGTCATGTTGTGCTCTACCACCAGCTTGAACAGCAGCCTGCCCAGCCGGTCACCGAACACACCCAGCGTTCCTTCCAGCACCCCCTGCATTGCATGAGGCAGGTATGCCCCTGTCTTATTTGCGTGAACATAGCCGTCATAGAACCGTATCGCCTTTTCAACAAACTCACTTTGGCTGCCGCAGTTGTCCAGATGGACATCTATTTCCACCATCTTTTTTGCTTCGCCTGTGAGCCAAAATGCGTGTTTCCGCTTGTCTGTTGCCACTCTTGTTCACCTCCCCGTAATAAGCTGTACGACCCCGCCATTTTCCGCTGTCGTTCCTTGGATTTTAGTTCTTACGACCCCGCAAGCCTTCTTTTTTCGCTTTTTTGACCCCACAGGAAAGACTTCGGAACTGCCCGCACTGCGGGCAGAAGTGAGGCTGGTGGGGCGTTTACGACCCCACCGGTTTCTCCTGCTCCGCTTTCGGCGCACCGAAAAGCGGGCAAAACCGTTCCAAATCTCCGGGGCCGCTATCCTTACCCTCCCGCGTTCCTGCGAGGCCACAAACCGGCCCACAGGGGCAAACACGGGGCTACATCTGTATCTGCGGAGACGGCCCCGGCTCCTCTTGAAGCTGCCGGGCGAAATCGTGCAGGCTCATGCCGTTTTGCTGCTGGCAAAACGCCTCCATCTTCCGCGCCAGCACCTCCTGCTCGGCGGTGTTCAGGTGGTAGCTCCAGCTCTCCTCTGAACCATCCCCCTTGCAGAGATTCAGCTCCAGCGTATCGCACGGTCTATCCCGCGCGATGTCGTAGTTGGCGTAGATGTTCAGCCAGTCATCGTTCTCGTCCGTACACACGAAGGTACCGAAAGCGGCATCCACATCGAACTCAGCCTGCACATAAAAGTTCAGCTTACCGTTTTCCATCAGGATCTCATCGCTGAATGAAAAATTCTGTGCGGTGAGATGTCCAGCCGATGTGAGCTCCATGCCGTCCAGCAGCTCCAGCAGTTTACGGAGCTGCTCATCCGCCGTTGCGAACCGCGGACTTGTGGCCTGATAGATAGATGGGATCACATCCCGCATCGCCCACGTTGTCCAACCGTCCATGATGTGAACAGCCGAAAACTCCCGCTTGTCAAAATCTAAATCAAACACGCCGGCGACTTTCCCGGTGTTCTCCATGCGGAGGAGTATCAGCTGCTGATACTCCTCCGGCGTGATGGGCTGTGCCTGCGAATACAGAGAGATGAATTTGCCGGTGCTGTACTCTGTGTCCGTACAATATCTGCGGAGCGTCTGTGCAGCATCCAGCAGCTCCTCACTGGGCGAGGTCGTGAAGCACCATGTCTGTCCGTTTTCCGTTACGCGGTATGCAGCGCAGGTAACAGCCGCATCGTCCTGTATTCCCATATCAGTTGTCCTCCTTCGGTCTCACTTCGCTGATCTGCGCCTTGGGTGTGACCGATTTTGCCGGTCGCTTGGGCCTTGCGGCAGGCGCGGTCTTACTATCCACATACTCCCGCACCGCTTCAGGCACCTCCGCTTCGTAGAGCTGTTGGAGCATCTCCGCCATGCGCCGCTGTACAGACGACCGCTGCTTGCGGAGCGCGAACTCCAGCGCGTCCAGCTTGGCCGCATCAAAATTGATGGTGATATTGGTTTCTTCCATTCGCTCCTCCTTACGCATAGTTGATATACGGTATCTCCAGCCAGTGCGTCCAACCGCGGCCTTCCAGCTGCGTCTTGACCACGCCGTACTTGGTACCCATGGCCTCAACGACTTCACCATTGCCGATATATACACCGATGTGCCCGGCCTTCCACACCGCCAGTCCCGGCGTGTCCGGCATAGTTTCAATGCCGCCGCGCCGTGTGGCGTTGTAGAACATCTCGTTTGCACCGATGTCCGGCATACCATGTGTACCGTAGTCGATAGTCATAGTGTCGGTGGACAGCCAGCCATAGCCCTTGATGAGTCCCACGCAGTCGGCGGTGTGTCTGCCCAGCCAGTTGGCACGGATAAAGGCCGCATACTTCCCGACGCCGTCCGGATACTGCGTCAGCTTATATTGCAGCAGTTCCGGTGTCAGAACTTGCCCATAGGTACCCCACACATAACCCCAGCCGGAGGTCCATGCGTTGGTGACGTAGGTCACAAGGTCGGCGGCGTTCTTCGTAGTCGGGTCGGTGAGCATGGATACATCCAGCTCGATCGGTGCGCTGCCGCCCGACTCATAATCACCGTTGAAGGTATCGCCGCCCATGCTGCCCATGACCATGGCGTAGATGTCCGCAGCATTGGAACGAGCCTCGTCAGACACCATGCAGCCACGCCAGGTGGAGAGCTTTTCGTAGACTTCTGCCATCGGAAGAGGTACGGTCACCTCGTATGTCTCCTCTACCAGTTCCTCCGTGCCGTCCTCCTGCGTCACCGTTACCATCCGTGTCCGTGTTTCCGTTTTGTAGAAGCAATCCACGAAGCGGTCTGCGGCAGCACGGGTCGGCGCGTTGTCGCCGAAGCAGAGGGCAAAGAAAACAGCCTTGACCTGTACGGGGTCAAGGCTGCCTTCCTCGGCTTTCTGATTGACATAGACTGTCGCCGAATCCAAAAGTGAGAATACCTCCTGCATCTCTGTGATATGCGCTCGGTATTCCGCAGGAATCTGGCTCGACAATTCCGCGCCATAGAACGCCGCGGATACCACGGCGTTGTTGTGCTGGGACGCGCCATCGCCGAAGCAGCAGAGGAACACCACCAGCAGGATCAACGGCGACAAGAGCAACGCCAATACCCAACCGATGGTTTTTCGGCCATCCTCATTTGTCAACAAGGCAACCGCTACTCGTGCCAATACGGGCGCGGCCATCACTTCCCACCTGCCGTTCCGAACAATACCGCCTTATGGTCCGGTGCTATGACCTTCAGATGATACCTCTCCGCGCCGCACTTAAACAGGCATTCGCCGCGGCGTGCGTGCTGGATGAGCTCAAACTCCGCCTCGTCCAGCTGCAGCATATCCATGTAGAACCGCCTGCCAATGGAGCCGGGATTGAACAGGAACTGGTGGGGCGGGATAGCGAACAGCGGTTTTGTCATTTCCCGCACGCCCTCCTGGTCGAAATCCTCCAAGTTTTGGGACGCCATCATTAGCGCAGAATCCCGTTTCCGCACGCGCTTCAAGCAATTGCGGATGTATTCTATGGCCACCGGATTGGACAGCCACAGGTACAGCTCATCCAATGCCGCCACCGTGTTGCCCGCCGTCAGAAGCCTGTCCGACATATACGCCAGCACATTGAACAGCAGGGCGTTCCGCAGGCTCTTGGCCGCCGTCAGTACGCCGCCTACACCGAATACCAGAAACCTGTCGTCGGAGATATTGGTATGTCCGTTGAAGAACGGCGCGTCCGCACCCACGCACAGGGAGTGCAGGCCCAGCAGCACCTCCTGCAGCAGCTCTCGCGTATACAGGCTGCCCTCCTGATAGTGCCGCAGCTCCGCCTCCATAAGCGCATACAGGTCGGAGAGAATGGGGTAGTCCTCCGGCGCAAGCTGCCGGAAGTCCGTTTCCTCTGAGATGCCCCGCTTTTGATACAGCTTGGACAGCATGATCTCAATGGTATCCAACTGCGGGTCGGAGAAGTCCTTGTAGGCACGAAAGAAGTCCTTTAAGAAGGAGATGTGCCGCGCCAGCAGTGTGGACTTGCGGAAAGCCCCCGGCGCGGACTCGTCTGTTTCCATATCCGTGTCCTCGTTCCAATACCGCACCTCCAGCACATTGATACGCTTCTCACCGGCCATCAGGTCGATAAAACAGCCACCCAGCTTACTGCAAAGCTCCTCCAGCTCATGCTCCGCGTCCAGTGAGACCACGGACTTACCCGCCTCCAGCAGGTTGCAGATAAGCAGCTTCATCAAATACGACTTGCCCTGTCCACTGTTGCCGAGGATGAGGATATTGGCAGAAGTCTTATCGCTGTCGCGGCGGTCGAAATCCACCACGATGTTGCTGCCGTACTTATCCTTGCCGATGTAGATGCCGTTGGGGTCAGTCTTGCCGGAGTAGTTGAAGGGGTACAGATTGGCCACGCTGCCAGCGGGCAGTACGCGTTCGAACTCCCGGCCAAGAGCGTTATAACCTACGGGACTGGCGCAGTAAAAGCCCTGCTTCTGCCGCAGGAGCAGCTTGTCCACATTCAGCTTACAGCGCACCAACTCCGTCAGCACATCGGTCTGAAGCTGCCGCAGGTGCTCCATGCTGTCCGCCGCCATCTCCAGATACACGGCGCAGTGGAGCAGCGGCTCATGCTCACGGTGCATCTTATGCACCAGCTCCGCCACATCCCGCAGGTTGCTCTCGGCCTCCACTGCCTGCCGCAGCTTGTTAGGATCCGAGCCGTCCAGCTTGTTCTTCTTGTTGGCGTTGTCGATGATCCTGTCCTCCTCACTGGGGGACACCTGTCGGCAATATATCCGCAGCGTCACGCCGCTTTTTTCGCCCAAGTGCCGCAGGATAGCCTGTGCCTCGGTGCTGGCCGGATATTCCCGCAGCGCCCACGCACAGCGGTAGGTGTTGCCAAAAATGTAATGATCCACCTCGAACTTCACCACGCCCGGCGCGATGCTGTCCAAGTAGGTGCGGATGAACACCTCCTGCGGGGTGGGAGTTCTCTTACGAAACAGGTTCTTCATGGGCATACCTCCGCTTCCGCAGCTAACCACCGCGCTCCGTCCACAAGGTCGAATACCTCATGGGTGGCATCCTGTTCAAAGTAGATGGCCAACCGTTCCAGCAGTGCCTGCCCTTCGGCACGCTGGACAGCAAAGCCACTGTCCCGCAGCCGCTGTTCCACTGTCGCGAGGTTGATCGCACCGTCCGTCTTTCTGCACCGCAGCATGAAGCAGAACTGGCGCGAGGAGGCCATCATGGTCTGCACATCGTCCAGATGCCGTCGGTCCTGCGTCAGCAGCACACGGATGGCGGGGTTGCTCTCCTGTTCCATCCGCTGGCGATAGAAAAGCCGGTTGTCCTGAAAGGACTCTTTGGAGTCCAGCGCCAGCAGTTCCACCTCCGCCATGCCTTTCAGCACACTCAGCAGCGCTGTCACCCGTCCGCGGACACCGGCTTCCGGCAGCACGTTCAGGTTGGTGGGCTGCACAAAGTAAAACGACAGCTCGCCGTCTGCCGTCTGCACGCTGCTATCCGCTATGCTCTCGATGCCCACCAGCTGTCTGGTGGACTTTTTCTTTCTCATGTCTACTCCCTCCATTCGTAGTATTGCTGGCCGAAAAAGAAGAACGCCGCGGCATAGCGCAGGAAATCCAGCATACTGACGCCGCCATGCCGAATGCAGAGAAAGGCCAGCACCGCCGTGGCCACCAGCGGGACGATGCTGCCGACCTGCGTCAGTGCCAGCACCGACAGCAGCAGGCCAATGCCGATGAACGCCACGTCCCGCAGTGTCCACAGCCACAGCATTGGGCGAGCCGTCAGATTTTCAGGGTATAGGTACATAGTTTTCCTCCAAAAGTGAAGCCGCAGGCACACGCCTGCGGCTCTGCATGTTGTTATTCCGCATCCACTGCGTCGTTCAGTTCCCGTTCGATGAGACCGAGAATGAAGTCTTTCTGCTTCAAGCCGTGCTTGGCAAGATAGTTCTTCAGACGGTCGAAGAGCTCCTCCGGTACCTGAAAGGCGATGGTGCGATTGGTATTGCCCATGTTTTTTGCTCCTCCTTCAAAGTGTTCGTTGAGTATATCCGTGATGTAGTCTGCCAGCGTCTGTCCACGCCGCTCCTGCTCCGCACGCAGCCGCTGGTGCAGCGACAGCGGAATGGGTGCGCAGAGGTTTTTCTTTTCCTCCATGGTGTGCTCCTTTCCGTCTCCCGTGAGGCAAGCAAAGCATAGCCGAAGCGCAACGGGAAAGCTATTGACAAGTACAACGAAGAAAACACAAGCACACGAAGCACAATGGACAAGTTATGTCTAATCGCTTTCCCGTATGGCGTCTGCCATGCACTTCATCACGAAATCCACGCAGGGGATGGCCACGCTGTTGCCCAGCGCCTTATATCGTGCGCTGTCAGACGCGCCGGGGATATCTGTCCAGCCATCTGGAAAGCCCTGCAGCCTCTCGCATTCCAAGGGTGTCAGGCGGCGGATGAGCAGAATGGGTAGATCCTTGTCACCCATCAGTTCGCAGGTATGGAGTATCAGGTCAGTGGCGTCCTTGCTCTGCCGGGCGCTCTGGGTACCGGCGATCTCGTCGGTGATAAATGCATCCACACGCTGGCGGCGGAATACCGCGTGCCGGTCAAAGCCGGTCAGTGTGTAGGCCACATTCTCCTGATACCCGATGCCATTGCCGCCGTTCTCCGGCTCGCGGTCTATCGTATTCCCCGCAAGGCAGTAAACCTGCTCCCCCACAAGCGGTACATTGTTACCGCCGGTGCCGCAGCGTGCCGACATGGCCGGAGCCACACCGCCCATCTGTCGATAGCGAGCGTCCATACCGTGGCTCTCAAATATCAGCGGCTGGTGGTTGCCCATCTGCGCCCGAAGCGTGGCGGTTTTATCTACCGTCACGTCCATACGCTCGCCACCCTGATCGTTGATGCACAGGACGGTTGGCATACTGTTTCCGCTGCCGCCGGCCTTCAGCGTCGGTGCGATGCCCTCGCGGTAACCGATGCCGCCCGCACTGGCTCCCGCACCGGCAGAGAAGCCGGCGACAAACGTCTGCTGCTTCATCCCCGGCTGCGCACCCAACGCGCCGGCTTTATCGCCCAGATCACGGACTTCATCCCGCTGGTTTGCCGCAAAAGCCACCGATGTGCCGGCCACGAATGTCTGCATCTGCAAATTGGAGGTCGCCATCAACGCCCCCGCCGTATCGCCCAGGTCGATACCCTCGTTCCTCTGGTTGATATGGTACGCCTTGATAAGCCCCATCTGCGCCAATATTACCAAGTCGATCATCCGCAGGCCGCTCTGCATTTCCAACGCCAACTTCAGCGTTGCAGGCAACTCCTTCCCGCGCTTCCGTGCTCTACGGAGAATGCCCAGGCAGGCTTTCCGGCTCAAATAGTATTTGCGCTGAGAATGGGGCTCCAAGATCTGCCACAAGGAAGATTCTCTTACGACTCTGGGGCACACCCCAGTATTGAGCGTCGAGGACTCGCCAACATAGGGAGACAAAATCTCCCAATATGGCTGCCCCAGAATATCGCCATCCCCAAGGGTGATTTTCAGGAACATGAATTCCTGATACACCAATTCCGAGTGTTTCCTCCAGGACGACCCGGAAGTCATCTCCCTTTTGCTGCCCGCTGGAGAATGCGCCGGGGACATTTTCCCAGCACATGAATCGGGGGCGAACATGGATACCTGTTCGTCCTCGTAAAACATCTGCATCTCGCATCTCCTTTATGATCCTGATTTGTTCCATAAATAGGCCGGAACGCTCACCGGCAAGCCCCGCCCTCGCTCCAGCCACGGACAAGTCCTGACAGGGGCTGCCGCCGCAGATAATGTCCACGGGCGGCAGCTCGTCCCCACGCAGCTTCGTGATATCCCCATAGTGTAGCATCCCCGGCAGACGCTCCCGTGTGACGCGGATGGGAAACGGTTCGATCTCGCTGGCCCACAGGGGCACAACGCCGTTATGGATGGCCGCCAGCGGGAAGCCTCCTATTCCATCGAAAAGACTTCCCATGGTGATAACTCTCATTTCGCCGCGGCCACCACTGTCCGCGCCATACTGACCGCGCTCTGCGCTGTGTAGACAGCCGAGGAGATATTGGCCCGCGTGGTGGTATCCAGTCCGAACGCACCGGCGATACGGGGGATCTCTCCGGCAGAGAGCATCAACCCCAGGCCCAGCAGCGCGTGATCCTTAAACACCATCAAGCCAGCTACGAGGATAGTGGCCTGCAAAAAAGCCGTGAGACACAGTCCCACGACCTGCTTGCACCACTGTATGAATCCGTCGCCATAGCCGCGCGGTACAGAGAACATATACAGACTGCCCACCGCGATCTGAATGAGCAAAATGCCGCCGCGCTTAAGGTTGGCGAAGAAGACCTTAATGACCGCGTAGGCCATCAGCGCAAGGCAGAAGATGACCATAAGTCCGCTGGTCACCGGGCCAAAGCCCCGCAAAATGATTTGTCCGGAAGATGTCAGGCTCTCCACGGCGTTGAAATCCTCCAGCGCCGCTTTTGCCGCGTCCCCGATGCTGGCAGTCCCAAAGCCGGTGATACCTGCCGTCAGGTCGGCCTGCAGCGATACCGCCAGCTCATACAAACGCACCGGTACCTGCGTAAAAAGGGAGACCGCCAGAAAACCCTTTATGGCATTCAAAGCCGTTTCCTTGACATTACCGCGGCCACCGGAATATTCCACGCCGCATTCGAAGCAGGCTACCACCAACCCTATGGCAAACAGCGCCCAGCCCAGATAGGAGAAAAACAGCACCACGCTCTGCACCCAGCTCATGGCAAAGAGCTCGGCGCCCATGTTGCCCATCTCCGAAAAGAAATTGCCGAGAAAGCCCACGATCTGACCGTAGAACCAGTCCACGATCTGACCCAGCACCGTATCGGCTACAAAGTCCCAAATAAAAATAAGCTCTCACCTCCATAAACGCAGGAAGCGCTCTGCCGTCAGCAGAGTGCTTCCTGTTATCGTATTATGTTGCAGGTCACAGTTCCATCTTAAAGCCGTAGTCCTGCGCCCTGTCCTGTTCCACATCTTGTGCCACGTTATCCTCCTGCCGCTGCACCTTCGCCAAGACCATCAGCTGTCCAAGCCGGGAGGAAAACGCAGAGATGATCGCAGCCTTACGGCTCTCGTCCACATACTCACCGGCCTGATCCAGGATGTCCCGGATATCCTGCTCAACGCCCCTCAGCCTATCAAAGTCGATCCAGCCGAAGGAGGTCACCAGCTTGAGCTGTTCATGGTGCGTCTTTTTGAATGGTTTACACTCAATGGCACGGGCGGAGAGGATCTGGGGTGTCAGCTTATCGTACCCCAAGGAGGAGCCGCTATCGAAGATAGGTGCGGCACCCAACCATTCCAGTGTATCTGCACTGCGGAGTAGTCCGAAGTTGTTCTGATGCCTGTCCTCGTTGGCAATAAGGTAGTCCAGCACGATCATCTGATCCACCGCGTGTTCCATACCCTCCACACCCAACGCCTCGCAGCAGTTCAGATAGTGGCGGTAGACCGATGTGTTGTTGTCTTTCCTCATGGACTGCATCACACGCCACGCGCTGACAAGCTCCGTGTCCGGCGTAACGAAATCCTCACAGACACTGTAGGGCGTGTCATCATCCCACAGCAGCGTATAGGGCACGTGGGAGATACCCAGTTTCTCCGCCACCAGTGATGCGATCACCTCGTTGAACGGCTGCTGCATAAAGGGGTTACTACCTGCCTTCAGTAGGCACCGCTTTCCGTCTATGATCTTCCACCGTTTTTTCAGGTAGCCATCAGACGTATTATCCGGGGAGCTGAAATCAAAACCTGCCGTTTCTTTGGCTTTGCCTAAGAGTACATCACCGATATCCTCCGAGAAGGGATTTTCAAAGAAGTTGATGCGCTCCCACCGGAGGTCACTGCCGTGGGGTCTGACCCAATACTGATCTGAAAGGCTCAAACCGAAGCAGCGCGTCAGCAGCACCTGCGTATTTGGCAGCTCCAGCGTTTCCAGTGCCTTTCGCACACCGGAGCGGCTGGCGGGGATGCAGCGGTCGATCCACCATGCATTCAGCGCGGCACGATCCACGCCGTCCCTTTTTGATGCCGTAGCCACCGGAAGATGCTCCGGACGGTACACCGCATCGATACGCTGGATAGAGCTTGTCGCCTCATCCAGTTCCATATCGGCAACCGCGATATTCTTGTGCATCAGCGTATACTGCATCGTGCCACCTCTTTTCTCTGTCATTTCCATGTTATTTTACCACGCTTTCCACAAAAAGCCAACCGAAAATTGAACATAGAAACGCTTACACGCCCACGATGCCCCAGATGTACAGCGGTGCGGTCAGGGTAAAAACCAGACACGCGAACAGAATGGCCGGTGCTGTCCATTCAAACTGACCCGTCTTTCGGTAATCAAAGTATCCGGTACCCAGCTTCACAAAGAAGAAAATGGCGAGGATCATATCAATGGCAGGAAATACCACATTGTTGACAACGGTCTTGATCTGCCCTGATGCCGCCGCCCATGTACTTTCCACCGCACCGGCAACATCGCCCCTGCCGGTGGCGTAAGCCGCCACGGAAAACAGCCAGCAGAGCAGTGCCGCTGCGCCGCAGACCAGCACTGCACGTTTCACATATCTCATAGCTTCCTCCTTCACATCGTCATTTCGCCCATGGACATCGCCTGATTGCTATTCGCTTGGAGCTGCTCCAGCTCCGCTCGGTAGTCACTGACGAAGCCGTCCAGCACAGCAGGATGACTGCCAATGAGGAAGGTATGGCGGTGTCCGCCGTCCTCGGGCACGAAGATGGTTCTGCTCCATCTCTTATTGGTCTCATGGTAGCGTCCGTCATAGGCGTGCAGCTGCAAGGTGTTGGCCAGCACATACCCTACACGCCTATAGCCGTACTGGTCAATGACGCTTTTGGCGCAGCCGTCCTTGAGATACATTCCGTCAAAGTCCCGATGGATCGCAAGCTCTATCGCCCCGGCACAGGCACAGTTGGTGCGAAAATTGGCACGCCACAGCTCCAGTTCGCCCCTGTCCCTTGCCTCCTTCGCCGTGTAGGGGTACATTGCCTCATTCGGCAGCATAGACCACATCTCCCTCCTCCAGATAGCATTCCAGCAGGGACGGGCAGCAGCCGCTATCCAGCAGCAGCTTCCGGATCGGCGCAGGCACGGCATCGAGGTCAAATTCCCTCACGTCCGAATCGCAGTCCTTGCAGCAGGGCATACGACAGGCGTCCAGCAGGGCAGACACAAGCTGCGATGCCGCGTCAAACAGTCCGGCCAGTGCGTCTGCCGTCTGTACCGCTGTCATCTCACGAGGCATAAGCAGCAGAAGGCTGTGCGTCATCTGGGCAGACAGATCTACGCCCGCCATGCCGCATTCTGCCAACTCACTGCCGGGGATGGTCAGGCCGGTCTTGTCCAGTGTCATTTCGTTCTTCATGATAGATCCTCCTCAAGTTCTCAAAGGTCGTTCCGGGATATGCACCAGCCGCCATATCTTCCCATTGCTGCTGTAATCGCCGAATATCGTCATCTGCGATGCAAAAACACGGGGGTCATAGTTGGTCATGATGTATTCCCGGTATATGTCATTTTTCTTCTTGGATTGGCTGTTGGGACGCTCCACCTCATAAATGAAAAAGTCCTCGTAGAGCCTGCGAATATAGTCGCAGTTGTTATAGGACACCATGGCGAAGCCCGTGTGCTGCGCCAGCACATCATGGAGTCGTTGATGGTCACTGCGGGGAAACTCCACCGCGTAACGCTCCGCCTCATAATAGGGCGGGTCACAGTAGACCGTGGTCTGCGGGTCATTATGGGTGGTAATGATGCTCTCGAAATCCTTATTCTCCAGCGCTACATCCTTCAGGCGGTGAGAACACTCCCAAATATCCCGAAAGAATCGCTGTATATCGCAGGAGCTCACACCATAACTGTCGCCGTTGCCGTTATAGCTGTATCGCTGCAGCTTGTAGATAGCGGCGGCGCGGCGCACATCCGACAGCTCCGCACGGCTTTGCAGCAGCCGCTTGACCTCCTCCGCCTCCGGCGGTGGGAACATCTGCTCCGCCAGCTGCAGCTCCTCATCCAGATACATCTGTGTGAAGTCCTCGCCCTGCAGCTGTCTGCGCAGCACATCAAACTCGTCGCGGGCATTGATAGGGAGAAAGCTCAGTTCTTTCGTCAGAGCCATAGGGCGGTGCTTGACGCAGAAAAGCAGGTTATACAGGTCGTGGTTCAGGTCGTTATATATTTGCAGGCACCCCTTCGGCACGGCGGTATTCAGCGTGATGATACCGCTGCCGCCAAACACATCCACCAGTGTTTTATAGTGGATGGGCAGGAGCATCTGTATGGCCCACATAAGCTGTCCCTTACCGCCCATCCAAGGCATGAGCTTTATCAGGCTGTCACGCATCAAATTTCTCCAGCGCACGCTCCAGTCCGGAGATAGCCGCGTCCAGTCCGCTGCGCATTTTCTGCAAGCCGCGGATGGTATCATAGACCTCCGCCGCCGTTTCCGCGAAGTAGTAGCCCCGCTGGTCTGCCGCGATGGGTACGGTGTCCTGCCGCAGAAGGTTGACGCGCCGCCGCAGCTCGTTCCTGCTGATGCCCAGCACACGCTCCAATTCCCGGCTGCTGATCACATTTCTGCGCCCCTTAAATCCATTTTCCAGATACAGGGCGACGGTTTCCTTCGTCATTCTTGCACTCCCTTCCGGTGACCGTTCACCGAAAAGGACGCAAAAGAGGGATCGCCGTCCCTTTTCGGAAAGCGGTCCCATTGTTGTTGAATTTTACTGCATGGTCATGTCCACGCCTTGCCGCGGTACTTGCAGCGGCTGTCCGTCTGGGCGGCAGATATAGCCGTAGTCACTGAAAACTCCCTTATCCCGCCATAACAGCGCTGCGCCGTAGGCGTCCATATTCAGATACCGCATCAGCAGATCACCATCTGGGTCTCCCACGATGACGGAGAGCTCCTCCCTCGCCAATCCCTCCAGAGAATGGATCCCCGGCTCAAGGGCATATTCGCTCAGATGCTCTGCCAGTGCAAGCGCATCGTCCAGGCTTCTGATGTCCAGCTGACCGGCCACAGCCTTGAACTTTATCAGTTCGTTATTTCTGTCCAGTTCCTCCAGGCACTGTGCAAATCGGTTGATCTGCTCCATGCTGTCATAGGCCATATCCGTGAAGCGCCACATCTCCGGCATGGCGGCGTCGCACGCCTCCAACCGCACCTCCTGCCAGCTGTCCACCTCCAGGCAATCCTGCACGGCGTCCAGCTCCGCCTGCTTTGCGGGTAGGTACAGCTTTACGGCACAGACGTCGCTGACGCAGAGGAAATAGATCATATACGGCGGCTTTCGTGGCGGCCTGCCCAAGTTGGACGGGGCCTGCCGCAGCTCGGACTCCTGCATCACATAGCCGTGGGGCGTAAGTACGCCGCCCTCACCCTCCCGCATCGATCTGCCGATCTTCTCGTAGTCCAGCATTTCCAATACGCTGTCCGGCACGGTTGCCAAAGCCGGAAGAAAATCGTTCTCCACGTAGAACTGTCCCAGTGCTGCATCGTCCGTGATCCCCGGCACCACATGGCAGCAATCCACGCTGTATGCCAGATCCAGTACTCGCCGGAGCGTCAGATCATCGCCGTTGTTCTGATACAGATTGTTAAGCTCCATCTGCACCAGACCCTCGAAAGCCACGGCATCCACATCACCGAATGTACGGAGCTTCTCTGCCAGTGCGTTGAACTGGTACAAATCGTACCCATCAAGGTGTGGGGCAAGAAATTCATATTGCCCCATGTCCTCCACCTGCCAATAGGGCTCCCGCCCCTCTGACAGACGCAGCATGTCCATGGCATCCACCAGTTCCCACGGTGTGGCGGGCAGCTCCAGCTCCGCGTGATTGCTGTTGTCGGGATTGCCCACGTATATGGAAAAAACCTTTTTACCCAAGCTCCATCCCCCCACGGCACTGTACGATGGCCTCACAGTTGTCCGGGTCTGCACCGGGTACATCCCAGCCGCACATGCTGCCGATCTTCATAGCCTCCTCCTGTGCAGGCGTCACGCCCCTCTTTCTGTTCTGCTCATCCGCGATACGGCGGTTCTCGTGGGCGTCACCGGTAGACCAATCGCTGGGGTAGTACCCGCTTTCGCCGCGCTTGATGCAGATGAGCTGTCCCGTGCCCGGCAGCAGCGTGAAGCACATCTCCGGCAGCTTTTCAAAGTGGGCGCGGAAGCGTTCCTGCTCCGTCTGGATGCTCCAGTCCTCATCCTGCCACAGATGCACATACAGCTCGCTGCCGCGTCCAACGGCAATCTCATGCTGCTCGAAACCCTCGCCCCAGCCGTCCGACGCCTGTCCTTCAATATATTCCTTCAGCGTGGTCAGCTCTGCCGCCGACAACTCGCCGCTGATCTGACATTCCGCGATACCCCACAGCTTGCCGTTTCGCCGCTCCACGCTGAAGGTAACGGAGCGCACCTTGTCGTTCACACTGTCCGGCGTATCGTACCAGTGCATGATGCCGCGGTTGACCTCCTCCGGCATCCGGTACTTCACCAGCGCGCTGCGGATATGATCCTCATACGCGGTCAGGTCGTGTCCGGTCAGCAGCTCCGGTTCTTCCTGCATATTGCCATACACATCCGGCTCATAAAGCTCGGCGGTAAGCGGCATATACAGCTTCGTCATGCTGAGCTCGGGCGGTAAAACGGTAAAGCTGTCCACGCCGGGGATGAGCGCCAGTGCCCGCCCGTTGTCCCACTTCATATGGAACTGTCCTGCGTCGTCGATGTAGTCCAGCTTCCCCGTCGTTCCAGCTTCCACCGGTGCGTACGAATCCTGCATGGAGTCCAGCCGGATGCGTATACCCACAGGGTACTGCTTCCGCAGGAACGCCAGCATCTCCCGATTTACGTTCATACTAAATTCCTCCCATCGTCTGTGTGTAGTCTTCCAGCTCACAGTGGTTTTCCTCACCAAGAAAGTCAAACAGGATGTCATCTGCTGCCTTGCGGATAGCGGGATCGTCTGTCAGGACTTCGTAGCGAAACCCTGTGGTATCACGGTAGGGCAATTCCTCCCGGATGCAGTCCAGGAAGGCGTCGGCATCGTCGTAGAAGATATCATCGTCCCCTACGAAGGTCACCTTGCCGAAAATGCTTATAGTTATCTCACCTCCGTTCTCTCGCAGTGCACAGCATACCGCTGTCGCCCACCGTTGGCGTAGGGATGGCAGGTCAGAAGCGTCAGCAGGTCGCGGTTCGGTTGGATTTTGATCTTATCCACCTCGTGGGGCTGGATGATTTGAATGTCGGCCACGGTATAGGTCAGCGTTTCCCACAGGTTTGTCAGCGTAACGGTATCGCCCACCTGCAGGCGGTCGATATGCCGGAAGTAGTCCGCGCCGCGCCAGCCCCGGTGTCCGGCAATGACCTGGATCGCACCCTTGTCTGCGGCGCTGCGGTACTTCTCCTTGCCTGTCAGACAGAAGGGCGCTAAAATATGACAGCGATACCGTTTATCCTCGGGCGTTTCGCACTTCCGCGTTCACCGCTGAAAAGGCTGTAACCTGTCCACCGCTTTTTGCAACTTACTGGGTGAGAGCTCTTAAAGGAGGCCGTCATGGAGGACGAAAGAATCATTGATCTATACTGGCAGCGAAGTCAGGAGGCCATCTCCCGTACCGATGAAAAGTACGGCAGGCTTTGCACAAAAATTTCTCTCAGCATCTTATCCAATGCGCAGGACGCGGAAGAGTGCGTGTCTGATACCTACATGGCCCTGTGGAGCAGCATTCCCCCGCAGCGCCCCACGTATTTTCGGGCTTTTGTGGCAGCCACTGTCAGAAATCTCAGCCTGATGAGGCTGCGGGAGCAGTACTCCCAAAAGCGCGGCGGCGGCGAGCTGGCTCTTGTGCTGGACGAGCTGAAGGACACCGTCTCTTCCGGTGATTCCGTGGAGGCGGCATACGAGAGAAAGGAATTTGCCGCGGCGGTAAATCAATTTCTTTACACGCTCTCCGCAGACGACCGGAACATTTTCGTGTGCCGCTACTGGCTCTTTGCTCCCATAGCGGACATTGCCTCGCGGCGTAAGTGTTCACAAAGCAAGGTCAAAACCTCACTTTTTCGAACCAGGCAGAAATTACGGCTGTATTTATCGAAGGAGGGTTTACTATGACATCGTTTGACTTTCTGTCCGGGTTCAACAATATTGATCCGAAGTTTATACTGGATGCCATCGACCTGATGCAGACGGTTGAGGCATCTGATGCCGAAAAGGAGATTATGAACATGGAAAACTATACGATTCACAAAAAGAGACCTGTCAGGAGATCGGTACTGGTGGCGGCGGCTGTCATAGCGCTTTTGTGCGCCATGTGCGCAGGGGTCTACGCGGCGAATCTGTTTGGTATCAGAGACGCCGTGATGGGCAGCCAGATCGTTTCCGACCACTATGTGGACGGCGAATATGCAGGCAAAAAGCTGGATGACGGAATGACCATCAGCATGCAGGGCTGCATCGGCTCCCCCGAATACGAGGCCTCCCGTGAGTTCAACGCCTTCTCCAGCTCCTACGAAGCAAACGGCTATAACGGAGACGCGCTGCACCAGCCTCTGGGGGACTGGGGCGAAGCCCATGGAAGGGTCTACACCGGTCTTTACACGGAAACGCTGGTCAACAAGTTCCTTGAGATCAGCGAGAAATACAATCTCAAGCCGTGGGACGCTCTATACGAAGGCTCCGGATATACGAGCTTTTGCGAGATCATCGGCAGCGATGGCTTTTTGACGCTGGAAAGCCCGTCCCGGCAGGGCGTCCCCGACTATCGGGTATGGAACGACGGCTCCTTCTCCTACGGGGATGACTGGAGCACCGGCGGCGAGGAAGAACGCTTCTGCCCCATTGCCATAAACCGCCGGGTGAAGGGCAGCATGAGCATCGACTGCATTTCTCTGGATGATGCCCATGAATACCATGAATGGTCGTATACCACCGCGCATGGCGAGACAGTGTCTGTTTACTCCGGCAACCATCAGTTCATTGTCCTTTACAACGGCGAGAACGCATTTATCAGCCTGGTTTCTCAGCCGGGTGACTCTCTCGGCGATGACGAGATCAAAGCATATGTGGAAAGCGTTGATCTCTCTGCGCTGGATAAAATCGGTCATATCAACCTGCCGGCATAAGCCCGCCCCGATTGCGGCAAACTGCTGGACAACCACCAAGGGAGGGACGGAAGTCCCTCCCTTGGTGGTTACTGGTCTTAGGTGGATCACAGCTTGGTTTTGGATGTCGGTCAGGCTGCCGGTATTTTTGCCGGTGGAGTTTTTTGCTTCACGCACGGTCTTATCCAACGTAGGATTGCCGGTCTGGTTCTTGGGGTAAACGGTCACATCGTAGTTCCACGCCGCGCCATCAATGGTAGTCATGGGCAGAGACACAAAGAAGGGGTTGCAGGTGCTGGTGACATTCTCAGGGACGCGGGTCTCCACCACCAGGTACAGGCCCTGTTCCATATCAGAAGCAGAGGTGTGACCGGCAGCGTCCGTCTCGGTCATGGTCGTGCCATTCTTGACCGCAGCTTCCAGCGCGTTCTTGGCGGCGGTAGCGTTGGCGGTCAGGACGGCGGAGAGCTTGTTGTTCAGCAAATCGGAAGTGTAATAGTTTTTGCCGTTTTCGCTCTTGTGGGCATCTGCGGCCGTTACGCCGATGGCGGACAGCACCGCGTCAGCGCCGTCGAAGCCATACAGCACACCCACCTGACGCTGGCTCTCCACCAATTCATTGTTCATGGCGATGTCGGCCACGCGGAGGTATGTGAACTCTACGCCCTGAATGGCATACTTGCTCAGCTTGTCGGTAACCGCACCGTCATGCAAGCCGGTGGAAACGTAGGACTCCGCGTCCCACGCGCCATCGCTGCTGGCCGTGGTGATGTCGTATTTATAGATGGAAAGGGATGCTTTCTTGCTGGTGTCGATGATCGGCTCTGCGAACGCTGTGGTGATGAGGCCCAAAGCCATAACAACGGCCATGAGCAGTGCCAATACGCGATGGATCTTTTTCATTTGGTTGTCTCCTTCATTTCGATTTTTTTGCGAAAACAAACACTCGCCATAAGAGCGAGTGCTGCAAACAGGAAATAGGTTGTAAATCCCGTGCCGCCCGTGAACGGCAGGACGAATCCCGCATTGTTGCAGGCAGTGATGGTAACATCTCGGTCGCTGCTGTCCAGCGTTCCCGCGAACAGCGGCTCGGTCAACAGAGCATACCCCGCGGGAGCTTTGGTTTCGGTAATACGGTATTGCACACCGATTTTGAGGTCGCTCCATTTGGCAATACCGGTCTTGTCGGTGGTAATCCGACTGACCTCCGTCCATGTCTTACCGTCTGCCGAAGTTTCCAACAGCAGCTCCGCACCGGCAAGCGGACTGCCCGTCACGTCCACCTTACGGACGGTGATGCTGCCTTTTGCCAACGCATTTGTCCGCTTGTGCGTAATGCTCAGTGCTGTGGCCGTAATGGTGATCTGATACTCGGTGTTGTCCACTACATAACCGCTAGGCGCGCTGATCTCCTGATAGCTGTACTTGCCCTGCGGCAAATCAGCAAAAACCGCCTTACCGTCCGCGCCGGTGGTAGCGTCTGCCACCTTTTCCCCCGTGCTGTCGTATAGCCGGTAGGTCACGCCCGCCAGCGCCTTGCCTGTTTCGGCATCTACCTTATTGATGGTCAGGCTGCCTTTTGCCAGCGCGTTCGTCCGTTTCGCCGTAATATTCAACGCCGTGGCCGTAATGTTGATCTGATACTTGGTGTTGTCCACCACATAGCCGCTGGGAGCGCTGATCTCCTGATAGCTATACCTGCCCTGCGGCAAATCAGCAAGCACTGCCTTGCCGTCCGCGCCGGTGGTCACATCCGCCACCTTTTTCCCTGCGCTGTCGTACAGCCGGTAGGTCACACCCGCCAGCGCCTTGCCGGTCTCCGCATCGACTTTGTTGATGGTCAGGCTGCCCTTCTCCTCCACAATGTTGACCTTAAAGTGTATATACGCCCACACGGGGTCGGGCAGCGAGGTCAGCGCCGCACACGCCTGGTAGCCGCTGCCGTTGCTGGGCTCCAGCAGCACGGACTCTGTGCCCGCCACATCCAGCGAGTAGCCGTAGTCGCTGCTGATATAGCCGTTCAGCTGCGCCGCTGCGTCCTTTGTGGCCGTCACGGTCAGCGTGTTCCAGCTCTGATTGACCGTCACGCCGCTGATATTAGTGCTGAAGTAGTACTGCGGCAGCACGCCGTTTGTGTCGGTGGCTGTACCCACATACTGACTGCCGTCCCATGTCAGCGTAATGGCGTTGGCGTCCGAAAGCTGGTTACGGTACTTCACCGCGAAGCTGGGGATCGTGCCGTGCTGCATGATGCGGTCGATGATGATGTCATACGCCACCGCCACATCGTCGCCGGCATAGTGAAACAGCTCCTTGCAGGTGGTGTCATACAGTGTGTAGGGGTACGTCGTGCCGCGGTAGCCGCAGACGAACTCCCAGATGATGGCCTGTGTCGCCAGCTGCGCGCAGTCCGGGTGCATATCGAAGCCGTAATTGCCGCCGTAGCCGTAGGCCATGGCCAGCGTCACGGCGTACCGCTGGTTCCAGCTCAGGCCGCTCCAACTGGTGGAGGAGTAGCTCAGATCGCCGCTGGCAGAGCGAACGGATGGCTCCATGCAATAGGCAGGCACCGTTACGCCTGTATCATCTCTGGTAAAGTATTTCAGCTTTGTGCTGGTAAACGCGCCCCATTGCGGCACGGGCGTTTTGTCCTCATGGTAACGGTACTCGTTACCGCCGCTGATCGTACCCGTTACCGTGGCAGCGTGGGCAGTCACGATGGACAGACCCATGATTGCTACCAAAAGGCATACCAGCGTCAACAGCTTAGGAATTGTTTTCTTCATAGCGTTCCTTCCCCCCAACGCAAAAGGCCGGCAGCATACGCTGTCGGTCTTTCGGTCGGGTATTCAGTTGGTTTATCCGTAGAACACCACCACGATGTATTCGTCCGATGCCGCATCGTAGCGGACGGTGCAGTTGAACCGCGCATACGCGCTGACCGTTTCCGCGCCGTCCATGGCGGCGAGGCAGGCGAAGGTGGCGTCCACGTTACCCTTTACGGCGGCGGTCAGTGCCGCCTGTCCGCCATTCTCCGCCAGCCACGCCACGCTGTCTGCCGTGCCGGGGAAGAAGCTGGAGTCAGCGGCGGTCATGCCGGTGTCGATGGTCACGCCGTATTGCGCTCTTGCGTACTCGTTGCCCACCCGGACAGCCTCCGCGATGGAGTAGATGTCCCCGCTGGCGGCGGGTTTCGGCGTAGGCGCAGGTTCGGGGGTAACTTCCGGCACTGTCTGTTCCAGTTCCTCTGCCGGTGTCGGTGCAGGTACGGGGACGAGTGCAGGCGTTACCGGCTGTTCAGGCATCGCGGGTTGTTCAGGGACAGCGGGCTGCTCCGGCGCGTCGGACTGTCCCTCACCGGCGGGCGTAGTCGAAGTTTCCTCCGTCTTGGCAGAAGGTGTATCCGTGTCCTCGGCGGGGTTCGGAGTTTCCTTGTCATCTGCGCCCTTGGCCTCCTCGACGCCCTCCTCAGCGGGCAGGCTGTCGACATCTTCCTGCATCTTGTCCTCCATGGGCGCGATGGCCTGTGCTGCGCTCTGCACCGCCGCCACTGGCAGCATCGTCGATGTGGAGTTGTCCCCCGTCTGCCCGCAGGCTGTGAGCAGCAGGAGTATTCCCGCCATCAGGGTCATGATTCTCTTTTTCATGTGCGTTTCTCCTTTCTATGTTTTTGGTAGCACAAACAACTACCACACAACCATCCGTAAGTCAACGGAAAGATTTAGAATGGTCTGACAGTGCGGGAGGCCCTCTGACACAAGCCGTTCCCATGCTCATATCATGCCCCCCATCTGCGGCGTGTATGCCTCATCCTGCCAGTTGTTTCGGCATTCTTCGAAACGGTTGACCAGTTCTGCGGCGGTAAGGGCTACCGTAGGTGGCTCTATCGTTTCCGAGAAGCTGTCCTCATCCAGCTCGAACCAGCAGTGATCCACCGCCGGATCATACCGATCAAAGCGGCGTTCCGGCAGACCCACTTGGCTTGGAATGAAGTATTCGCCCATGTCGCAGCAATCTTTGATGGCACAAATTTGCTCCGCAGTCAATGCGCCGGCAATGACGCATTCGTTGACTTTCTTGTAATTGTCGGCATCTCTATACAGATACGAGATTTTTGTGTTCACAGGTAGCCCTCCTTTTGAATAATCATGTCATGCCTCCCATCTCCATGCAACCGCTCTGGCTGCCGTTCATCACTTCCTCCATGCTGTAATAGCCCTTGTACGCGATGTAACCCCGGTCGGTGAACATTCCGTCCTCCTCACTCATGCGCTGCTGGGCGTAGCCTTCGTAGTCATAGAACCCATCTAAATTCTCGTCGTAATCAAAATAGCCGGACTGCTGGATCATGTACTTGCCGTATTCCTCCGGCGTGTGCGCGTCGGGAGCGAAGTCAAAGAGCTCGAGGTTTTCCGCAAGTCTTTTGATCTGTGCCGCAGTTTCCGGCTTTGCCATAGCCACCACAGCGCCCAGCTTTTTGAGGTCATCCGTGGAAAGAGTATCCGCTACCTGCGCCAGTGCATTGAGGTCCGCAAGGCTTTCCTGTTCCATATCCAGCAGCACGTCTACCTCGTCCGGCAGATGGCTCTCCACCAGCCGCAGGCGGATCTCCGGCGGATTGGTGATGCCGGCACGAAGCAGGGCTCGGTCGATCTCCTCCTGCGCCATGGGGAGAAACAACCAAGTGATGTGCTCGGTGTCCTCCGGCTCGGCTTTGGAGGTCAGCGCAAGGGCGCTGGCATTCGGCTCATAGTAATAGCAGGGAAAGAACTGCCCATCGTAGACCTGCTCCAGCTTTATGCCGTTGTCATAGGCCACGCCATAGGGCGTGATCGTGCCGTTGCCATTCTCAATGAGCTGCCTTGCCGTTTCCTCGCCGTCCAGCGCCTCCAACTCGTCAACTCTTGCGCTGCCGCCGTGCAGATTCATGTAGTGGTCTCGGCCAATGGCAGCAAGGTCAGAAAAATCCGTGATGACTGTAGTCTGCTGACAGCAGAAGGTCAGGTTTATGAAATCCTTCAGTTTGAAGAGTTCCAGCTTATGGGCCATTGCCTGAAACTGCGCAGCTTCACCGTCATCGAAGCTCTCCAGCCGTTTGGCGAGATAGTTCAGCTCCTCTACATTTACAGTAAGCATCTCCATGCGCTTAAGAACGGTGTAGAAGCTGTCGATCTCCTCCACCTTGCAGTCAGCTTTGACCGCATCACCGATCTCCAACGCCTCCAGCAGCTCCATGTAGTACGCATACTGGTCATGTGAGATTGGAAACGGAATGGTTGCCACGCCGTATTCCGGGTGCAAAGGGTTACTAAAAACAGCTTGAATCATTCTTCTTTCTCCTCTCGATTTTCTCCATATCTGTCCGCAGGCAAGTGCCGTCCCGATGCCAGCAGATACTTCCGTGGGCGGGATACGGGCATCCACGGCATCTTTCGTTCTCCGTGCAAAACACCGGCTCCGGCGGCGTCGGCACAAATGCCGTGCAGGTGCGTTTATCTACGCTGCGTCTGATCCCATCGATCATGTCTACCTCCTTATCCATAAAATACAAAAGGACGAAATCTGACCCTTCAAACTTCGTCCCGTGACATTCTGTATTACATTATTACATTGTCTGTTCCATCGCGTCTTCCTGCTGCCGGATGCGCTCGGCCAAATCCGGCACACAATCCTCGATCTGCTGCTGTACGCTTCGGATCACCTTTTCCTGTTCGGCGGTGAGGTCGAAAAAATCACCGTCTACAGAGTCGGCGCAGCAGCGGTAGATCTCTGTCATCTGCTCCGGGCTGAAAAGCTGCTCCTTGTGAACAAGACCGCTTCGTATAGCAAAGTCCTGCTTGACCTCGTCGTAGCCTTCCATGAAGTAGTGCCCGTGGGATAAGCCTGTGCGGTCATAGTTCCAATCCCATGTAACGAATTGGACGCCGTGCTTGCTATGTGTCCCGGCCAGTACCGTGCCGTTGAAGTCGGCAAGGATTCGATAGTCGCCCTCCAGTCCACTGGCTTTGAGCTGCGGGGCAGTCTCCATAGCAAGCATATACTCTCTCGTCCGTGCAGCGATGTCCTCGGCCTGGTGGAGAGCCTCCTCGGTCTGAGGTGTGCCAACATCCTCCCGCCGATAGAACACGCTGCCCTTGCCGGTGATCCGGCAGAGAGGCACGCCATTCCAATAGACAGGCAGTTGCGAGTCCTCTAAAGGCTGAGTTTTAAATCCTGCCCGGTGCAGGCACGCACAGACTTCCTCAAGGTAGCGGAGCTGCTGTTTTGCGTTGTGGTCACTCATGTTGTGATCCTCCCATTTTGTAATGAAAAGAGGTTGGTATCATATTTTGATACCAACCTCTTTTGAACGCAAAAAGAGCGCCGGTTCGATGGTTTTATGAAACCAACAAACCGACGCTCTCACTTTCTGTATTCCGTTTTCGGATGCGAACCGCTTGGGGTCAATCTTTCTGGAATTCTCCAAAATTCGCCGGAAACACTCGGTTCGCATCCATGCAATTCCCTTCAAATAGTTGCAAAAAAGCTGTGAAATATGAAATTTCACAGCTTTTCTTGGTGGACCTGAAGGGATTCGAACCCTCGACCTCTCGGATGCGAACCGAACGCTCTCCCAGCTGAGCTACAAGCCCGTATTCACTTGCGTACCCTGTTATTATACACATTTCCCGCAAAAAAGCAAGAGGAATTTCTGCGCCAGCCACATCATTAGCTAATCAAAATGCAGATATCAATTTTATGTATTTTACTTATGTTTATTTTGTGATATACTATTTTCTGTTGCGCGTTTGCGCTGCCTTTGACGATTTCAACACAACACCTTAATTATATCAGGAGGGCTTCCGCTATGAGCAGAACTTTGGGTACCGTGGTCCGGGGCGTGCGCGCCCCCATCTTCCGCGAGGGCGACAGCGTGGTGGACATCACCGTCAGCACGGTTCTGAACGCACTCAGTGAAAACAACATCACCGCCCGTGACGGCGACGTGGTGGCCGTGACCGAGTCCGTGGTGGCCCGCTGCCAGGGCAACTACGCCACCTGTGAGCAGATCGCCGAGGACGTGCGCGCCAAGACCGGCGGCAAGACCGTGGGCGTGGCATTCCCCATCCTCAGCCGCAACCGCTTCTCCCTGCTGCTGCGTGGCATCGCCATGGGCGCGGAGAAGGTCGTGCTGCTGCTGAGCTATCCCTCCGACGAGGTGGGCAACCACCTGGTGAGCCTGGACCAGCTGGATGAGGCCGGCATCGACCCGTGGCACGATGTGCTGTCGCTGGAGCAGTTCCGCGCGGCTTTCGGTGAGGTAGTGCATCCCTTCACCGGCGTGGACTATGTGGCCTATTACAAGTCCATCATCGAAGAGGCCGGCGCCCAGGCGGAGATCGTGTTCGCCAACCGCGTCACCGCCATCCTGCCCTACACCGACACGGTGATCACCTGCGACATCCACAGCCGCCAGCGCAGCAAGCGTCTGCTGACCGCCGCCGGTGCCAAGGCGGTGCTGGGTCTGGACGACCTGCTGACCGCGCCCGTGGACGGCAGCGGCTACAACGCCCAGTACGGCCTGCTGGGCAGCAACAAGGCGGACGACGACCGCGTGAAGCTGTTTCCCCGCGACGCCAAGGCGGTGGCGGAGGCCATCGGCAAGGCGATGAGCGACGCCACCGGCAAGCGGGTGGAGGCCATGGTCTACGGCGACGGCGCGTTTAAGGATCCCGCCGGGAAGATCTGGGAGCTGGCTGACCCCGTGGTGGCTCCCGGCTATACCAGCGGTCTGGTTGGTACGCCCAACGAGCTGAAGCTGAAGTATCTGGCGGACAAGGAGTTCGCCGACCTCAGCGGCGAGGAGCTGAAGAACGCCATCTCCGAGAAGATCAAGGCCAAGGACGCCAAGAAGTCTCTGGTGGGCAACATGGTGTCCGAGGGCACCACGCCCCGGAACCTGACCGACCTGATCGGCTCCCTGTGCGACCTGACCAGCGGCTCCGGCGACAAGGGCACCCCCATCGTCTACATTCAGGGCTATTTCGACAACTACACCAACGAGTAAACAGCAGCAGTCCCCCGGCCTTGCCGGGGGACTGCTTTCACGTATACCGCCAGCCCCCGGCAGAGCCGGGGGCTGGCGTATCAGCTCAGTTGTACAATATCTCGTCCACGGCAACGGTGGAGCTATCATAGGTGCCGTCCACCTGGAACTCCAGCCCGTCGATGAACTTCTGCATCCGCAGCGCAAAGGCGGGCACGTTCAGCGGCACGGTGGTGGAGGTCTCACGGTCGATCACCACGCGGAGCTGTATATCCATGTCATAGCCCTTGGCATAGGAATAGAAGTCGTCACTCCGCGGATCCAGCGGCCCGGAGCTGTTGGCTGCGTCAGCCAGGGCCAGGGAGGCCAGGTCCTGCGCCTGCTGCCGGGTCAACTCGGCCACCTCGTCGGTGTCGTACCGGCGGACGTGGCCGCTGATCACGGCGTTCACGCCGCCGTACCGCGCCAGCGAGTCGATGCCGATGAGGCTCTCCCGGCTGTCGGTGCGGTTCACCAGCTGGGTCAGCAGCCGGTGGACATCGGAGCCGTTGACGATCGATACCCTCCACTCACGACACAGACTCGTGCCGTTCCGCAGCTGATAGTCCACACGCACATAGCGGGTGATCGGGCCGCCCTCCGTGTCCAGATAGGTTTGGTTCTCCAGCCTTTCGCCTGTCTCATCGTACTGCTCCAGAATGGCGCGGTGGAGGGAGATCACGCTCTCCACCGCTGCGGGATCATCGGCGGTGAAATCCGCATAGCTGGCGCTGAAGTGGACGGAGGTCACGTCCTCCGCGTCCGGGACGCGGTGCTGATAGCCGGTGATGTCCAGCTTCACGCACACCGTCACCGCCGCCAGCACCAGCACCATGGCCGCCGTCTCCAGCCACCAGCGCTTGTTGAAGATGCGGAACTTCTTTTGCAGCAGCATCTGGGCGGCGAAGAAGCAGATCACGCCCATGACCAGCTGGCAGATCAGCAGGCAGACGAAGCCGCCGTCGATAAAGGCGGTATAGCGCAGGAACAGACCCAGCCCCAGACCGCCGCACAGACCGATGGTCCACCGGGCGATGGGGCGCAGCCACCGGAAGGACATAGCGTCGCCGGCCGTCTCGCTGGGGCGCTTTTTATACAGCCACCACACCAGCGCCAGCAGTGCGATGCCCACCGCGGCGTAGATGATACAGGTGGAGAAGGCGGAGGCTGGCAGCTGGACGCGTTGATAGCTTTGGGTGCCGATGGGCTCGCGGAACTGCACGTCGATGGGCTGGGCGCCGCCGTTGGCCACGGCATCCCAGATCCGACCCACCGGCGTCAGCCAGGTGATGAACTCCGGAATATCGCTGTTGCTGTAGCCGAAGTAAAACATCTGCGTCATCGTGCTTATCACCGCGTACAGAAGGAGGGCGATGACGTTCATCGCGCCGTAGAGCACCGGCACCGCCAGCAGCCATCCCGTGACCATGGCGCACAGGGAGCCGAGCGCGAAGAAGAACAGCGCCATCAGCTCCGTCAGCAGCAGCCACGTGCCCAGCGCCGCCCAGTCCACGTAGGAGAAGCCGGCGCTGCACAGAGCGGTCAGCAGGAAGATCAGCACGTTCCCCGCCGTCAGCGCTCCCAGCGCAGAGAGGACGTGGGAGAAAAATGCCTGTGTCCGTGTCACCGGCAGGGCGTGCATCAGTCCCACGGTGCGGCCGGACATCAGGTACGACCACACCGCCATGGCTGCAAAGCAGCCGAACAGCAGGGACATGACCACGGAGGCGGGTATGGACTGGATGATGACGTTGTGCTGCCGTAGCTGCAGCACGGTCATGATGCCCTCCGCCACGCCGTCGCACTCCCGGCTCGCCGACAGTATCTGCATGGGAAGGATCACCACCCACACGGCCACATACAAAAACAGCAGCGGCCAGTAGCGCTTTATATCGCTGCGCAGCAGCGCAGCGTTACAGAAGGATGTCTTTCGCGGCATAATCCACACCTCCCAGCTCGTAAATGAATATCTCCTCCAGCGTCAGCGGGATGGATTCCAGCAGCACCGGCTCGGTGATCTGCATCCGGCGCATGATCTCCTGACTGCTGCCCCGGACGATATAGGTATACACCCGTCCCACATGGCTGCGGTGCAGGATGTTCAGCTCCGCCGGCAGCGGTGGCTCCGTGACGCCCTGATAGGCCACCTGCAGCTTTACCGTGTTGTCCTGCAGATCGGAGAGACTGCGCTCCAGCAGCACCCGGCCCTTGTTCAGGATGCCTACGTGGTCGCACACGTCCTCCAGCTCCCGCAGGTTGTGGCTGGAGACCAGCACCGTGGTGCCGCGCTCCGCCACGTCGCCCAAAAGCAGCGACCATACCTGCCGCCGCATCACCGGGTCAAGGCCATCCACCGGCTCGTCCAGAATGAGGTACTCCGGCATGCAGCACACCGTCAGCCAAAAGGCCGCCTGCTTCTGCATACCCTTGGACATGCGGCGCAGCATCAGCTTCTCGTCCAGCGGGAAGACCTGCTTCAGCTTCTCGTACCGCTCCCAGCTGAAATCGGGGTAGATACCGGCGAGGAATTTCGCCATCTCCCGGATGCCCGACTGCGGGAAGTAGTACCAGTCGTCGCCGATAACGGCCATACGCCTCTTCACGGCGATGTTCTCATATATCGGCTGACCGTCCACCAGCACGTCGCCGCTGTCCTGCCGGTAGATGCCCGCCAGATGGCGGATGATGGTGGATTTCCCCGCGCCGTTGGGTCCTACCAGACCGTACACCGCGCCGTGGGGCACCGTCATGGTCAGGTCGTCCAGCGCCCGGAAGCCGTCAAAGGTCTTGACGACGTTTTTTACCTCGATCATTTGCCCTCTCCTCCTTCCCAAAGTACCAGCAGCTGTTCCCGGGTATAGCCCAGGCTCTTCAGCTCCTCCAGTAGCGGGACCAGCCGCCCCGTCAGTTCAGCGATGCGCCGCAGATGCTCGCCGTCCCCGGCGGAGACAAAGCTCCCTCTGCCCGCCACAGAGTAGATGTACCCCTCCGCCTCCAGCTCCGCGTAAGCCCGCTGGATGGTGTTGGGGTTGATGGCCAGCTGCGTAGCCAGAGAGCGCACGGAGGGCAGCTTTTCGTCCGGCTCCAGCAGCCCTGTCAGCATCATGCGCCGCAGGCTGTCCTTCACCTGCTGGTACAGGGGACGGCTGTCCCGGTAATCCAGCACGATCATATCGCACACGCTCCTTTCCGTATCAAGTGTACTATGCGTGTTAGTACAGTTAGCATATCACGATGTTCTCCCTCCTGTCAAGGAAAATTTTTCTTTTCATCCCCGGGGTTTCGTAGTATAATGGCTCCAAATTCCTTTCCCGAAGGGGGCATTTCTATGCGTATCACGGTAAAAGTCGGCACCTCTACTCTGGCCCACGCCACAGGACGGCTGAATATCCAGCGGATGGAGGGCCTGTGCAAGGTCCTGAGCGACCTGAAAAACGCCGGGCACGAGATCATTCTCGTCTCCTCCGGCGCCATCGGCATGGGCGTGGGCAAGCTGAACCTGCCGGGACGACCTAAGGATATGCCCACGAAGCAGGCGGCCGCCGCCGTGGGCCAGTGCGAGCTGATGTACACCTATGACAAGCTGTTCAACGAGTACAACCACACAGTGGCACAGGTGCTGCTCACCGGCGAGGATGTAAAGAACGAGCAGCGCAGCCGTAATATGCGGAACACCATTTTTCGCCTGTTGGAGCTGGGGGCGCTGCCTGTCATCAACGAAAACGACACCGTGGCCACCGACGAGGTGGGCGTGGAGAACACCATCGGCGAGAACGACACGCTTTCCGCCATCGTGGCGGCGGCGGTACACGCCGACCTGCTGATCCTGCTCAGTGATATCGACGGCCTATATGACGGCGATCCCCACAGGGATCCCGCCGCGAAGCTTATCCCCGTGGTGCCGTCCATCGACGCGCACATTCTCGCTCTGGGCGGCGGCAGCGGCAGCAGTCTGGGCACCGGCGGCATGGCCACCAAGCTGAAGGCGGCGCAGATCGTCACCGAGGTCGGCTGCCAGATGGTCATCGCCAATGGCAGCAAGCCCGCCCTGCTGTACGACATCGTGGGCGGAAAGCCTGTGGGCACCCGATTTCTGGCAAAGGAGAAGTGAACCATGACCACTATTGATATTCTGAAAAAGACCCGCGCCGCCCGGGGCGGACTGGCCGTCCTGGACGAGGCAGGCAAAAACGCCCTGCTGCTGTCCATGGCCGACAGTCTTCTGTCCCATGAGGGCGCCATCCTGACGGAAAACGCCGCCGACATGGCCGACGCCCGGGGGCATATCTCCGATGTGATGCTGGACCGGCTGCGGCTGGACCATGACCGACTGGCGGGCATGGCCGACGGCGTGCGGGCCATTGCCGCCCTGCCGGACCACACCGGCCGTGTGCTGTCCGAGGTACGCCGCCCCAACGGTCTGGTCATCCAGAAGGTACAGGTCCCTCTGGGGCTGGTGTCCATTATCTATGAGAGCCGCCCCAACGTTACCTCAGATGCGGCGGCCCTGGCGCTGAAATCCGGCAATGTCTGCGTGCTCCGCAGCGGCAAGGAGGCCTACCGTACCGCCCGCGCCATCGTGCAGGCGCTGAAGGCCGGCATCGCCGCCGAGGGCGGCGACCCGGACATTCTGAACATCGTGGACGACACCACCCACCAGTCTGCCGCGGACATCATGACCGCCAAGGGTCTGGTGGACCTGCTGATCCCCCGGGGCGGCGCGGGACTGATCCGGGCCTGCGTAGCCGGCGCCACCGTGCCCTGCATTGAGACGGGTACCGGTATCTGCCATGTGTATGTAGACGAGAGCGCCGATCTGAGCAAGGCCCTGAACATTGTGGAAAACGCCAAGGCCAGCCGCCCCTCCGTGTGCAACGCCGAAGAGGTGCTGCTGGTACACAGCGCGGTGGCGGCGGAATTCCTGCCCCGGCTGAAAAAGCGCTTGGTGGATGACCGAGCTGCCGCAGGCAAGGTCCCCGTGGAGCTGCGGCTGGACGAGCGCGCCGCGGCGATCATCCCCGGAACGCCCGCCGACGAACGGGACTTCGACACCGAATTTTTGAACTATATCCTGGCCGTGAAGCTCGTGGACAGCGTGGACGAGGCCGTCGCCCACATCGCCGCCCACTCCACCGGCCACAGCGAGGCCATCGTCACCGAAGACCCCGCCCACGCCGAGGCCTTTGTCAACGGGGTGGACAGCGCCGCCGTGTATGTCAATGCCTCCACCCGCTTTACCGACGGCGGCGAGTTCGGGCTGGGCTGCGAGATGGGCATCTCCACCCAGAAGCTCCACGCCCGGGGCCCCATGGGGCTGGACGAGCTGACCACGTATAAATACGTCATCCGCGGCAACGGACAGATCAGATAAAGCAAAAAGAGACGGCATCCGCCGTCTCTTTTCATATTTCCACGATCTCTGCGCCCAGGGCCGCGGCGTCCGCCCGGTCGTGGGTGACGCACAGCACCGCCGCGCCGTTCCGGTGCCGCAGAAGGTACTGCGCCGTCCGGTCCCGGGCCGCGCCGTCCAAACCCTTGAAGGGCTCATCCAGCAGCAGCAGCTCCGGCACATAACACACCGCCCGGGCAACAGACACCCGCCGCCGCTGTCCGCCGGACAGTTCCGCCGCCCGCTGGTCCAGGCAGTCCGCCAATCCCAGCTCCCGCAGGTGCGCCTCGATATCCGGCCGGGACATGGCCCGGCCCGTGACCAGACGCACGTTCTCCACGGCGTCCAGCTGCGGGCACAGACGGTCCTCCTGGAACACGAAACCCAATCGCTCCGGCACGCCGGTGACGGTGCCGCTGTCCGGCATCTCCAACCCGGCGATACAGCGCAGGAGCGTGGTCTTCCCGCGGCCGGAGGGGGCCATCAGACACACCACCGCCCCGTCCGGGACGGTCAGGCTCACGTCCTCCAGCACGACCTTATCGCCGAAACGCTTGTACAGATGTGCCGCGTTCATGTGCCGCACCCCCTTTCCAGCCGACGGAAGCCCCGCCGCAGCAGGGCCAGCACCAGTCTCTCAAACAGGGCACTCAGCGCCACGATCACTGCGGTCCAGGCCAGCAGGTCGGCGGTCTGGAGGTAGATCTTCGCGTCGTACAGTCTCTCGCCCAGGGAGCCGGCCACCACACCGATGACCTCGGCCGCTACACCGGCCTTCCAGCTCATACCCAGAGCCGCGGCGCAGCCCGCCAGCAGGAACGGCTCCACCGCCGGCAGCAGGATGCTGTGCAGCTGCCGCCGCCAGGGCACCCGGAAGGCCCGGGCCATTTCCAGAAGCTGGCCATCCGCACTGCGGAGGCCCGCCAGCACGTTGGTGTACAGAATGGGGAAGACCATCAGGAATGAGATGAACAGCGGCAGCGCCGATGTCCGCATCCAGATCAGTGCCAGGATGATGAACGACGCCACCGGCACCGCCTTGATGGCCAGCACATAGGGCCGCAGCAGCACCTCCACCACCGGCCAGCGTCCCGCCGCCAGCGCCAGCACAAAGGCCAGCACCAGTGCCAGGGCAAAGCCGCCGGCGATACGGCAAAAGCTGAACGCCACCGCCCGCCGGAAGGCCGCTGTCACCGCCAGGGCGCAAAGCCGCCCCAGCACCGTTACCGGTCCCGGCAGCAGCAGTGCCGAGCCCACGGCCCAGGAGGCCGCCTGCCAGACCGACAGGGCCAGCACCACCGCGCCGGCACGCTGCCAGGTCTTTATTTTTTTGTCCGCAGGTGCGCTCATGCGCCCATCCAGTAGAAGCCGTCACCGGGCATGGCGCCGCCCACGGCCTCCGTCTTCAGGTCATACAGTGTTTGCAGATAGCCGCCCACGGCGACCTTCATATCCACGCCGGTAATACATACCAAGTTACACTGGGGCAGCGCCTTCTCCGCCACGGCGGCCTTGACGATGCCATATTTCTCCACCAGCACAGCGGCCTCGGCCGGGTGCTCATTGGCGTAGTCCGTGCTGGCGGCGTAGTCCTCCAAAAAGGCCGCCAGCGCCGCCGGGTGTTCATCAGCAAAGGCCTTACGGGCCACCAGCACCGAGGTAACGAGGCGGCTGCCGTTGTCCAGCGCATCCCATTCGGCGCTCATATCCAGCGCCACACGCAGGCCCTCCACCTGGCTCTGCGCCACGGTGACAAAGGGCTGGGGCAGCATGGCCACGGCGTTGTCCTGTTCCGCCATCAGGGCCACGATCTCCGTGGGCTCGCTCTTCCACTCCACCTGTACGTCCTCACCCAGCGTCAGCCCGTGCTGCGAGAGCAGATAGGTCAACGCGTACTCCGGGGTAGCGCCCTTGCCGGTGGCGTAGATGGTCTTTCCGTTCAGCAAGGCAATGTCCGTCACCGTCTCGCCGCCCTTTTCCACGATATACAGCACACCCAGTGTGCCGGCGGCCAGCAGCACCACGCCGCCCTCCGTCTGGTTGTACAGGATGGCCGCCACGTTGGCCGGCACCGCCAGCACATCCAGCTCGCCCTGCACCAGCTGGGGCGTCAGCTCATTGGCGCTGGCCGCGATGGTGTACGTATACGCGTTCTGGCCCACGCCATTATCCGCGTCATCAAACAGTTTTACCATGCCCATGGAGGTAGGGCCCTTCAGCCCGCCCAACCGCACAGTGACCGGCTGGGCGGCGGATTTGTCGCCATCCTCAATGGGCATAGGCGTTTTCGGCGTTACGCAGGCGCACAGCGTCAATGCCAGCGCCAGCGCCAGCAGCAGGGATATCATTTTTTTCATGTTGTTTTCTCCTTTCCGTGATACGGTCTCTTATACAAAGCTGTCGTGCAGCATGCCTATCTGTCTTCTATCGGTGTGATCACGTTGGAGTACAGCGTTTTGGCGCTGACGCCCTCCAGCCGCCCGATCTTTCCGCTGAGGGCGGAGATCGCGTCCTGCGGCGCATCCAGCACCACGGAGATGATATTCACGCCCCGGGCACGGTAGGGCACGCCCATCCGCCCGATGATATACATACCGTACTGGTGCAGCAGCGCGTTCAGCTCCGTCACCGCGTCCTCATTTTCTACGATGACCGCAATGACCGCCACCCGTGTTTCCATAGCAAAAGCCTCCTGTCCGTATCGTCCGCGGCCAAATAAAAAAGCCGCGTCGCCACCGCGACACGACCACAGCGCCCGCTTCGCGGGCGCAGAACCTATGGCGCATCTTCCGTCTCAAGCGTACTTTCGACGTCAGCAGCGTGTTTATTGTACGGCAAACGCCTGCTCTTGTCAAGGCGTTCCCGCCGGCGGACTGTTTCAGACAGCCGCCGGTATATAATAAATATAGGAGAGAAGGGCGGGACCGTGGGGTAAGAACGGCCCCGCCCGGGGAAAGCGGTTTAATGCTTTTCGCTGGCGCGGCGGGCGGGCTTCTCCGCACAGCGGACGCCGGGTAGCAGCGTCAGCAGCTGGGCGGCAAGGCCAAACACGGCGGCGGGCAGCAGCCAGCTCAGGCCAAGATCATATAGCGGCAGGGCCTCCACCAGCGGCAGCTCCACACCGTAGGTGTGCAGGGTGCACAGCACGCTGGTCAGCAGTGCGCCCAGCGCGGCGCCCCGGCTGACAAAGTCGTGAACCTTGGGTATGATGAGGGAGACGCAAATAAGCACCAGCGTGGGGGGATATACTATATCCAGCACCGGCGCGGCCACGGCCACGATACGGTCCAGGCCCAGGTTGGACACCACGGCGCTGAACACGCAGATGACCGTCACGAACACCTTGTAGCTGATCTTCCCGCGACACAGCTCCGTGAAATACGCCGCGGCGGAGCTGGTCAGGGCGATGGCCGTGGTGACGCAGGCCAGGCCCACCACCACGCCGAAGATCACCATGCCGGTCTTGCCCATCAACGCCTCTACGATGGCCATGATGAGGGCCGCGCGGCCGATGGAGGACGTGTACTGTGCGGACACGGTGGCGCCCAGATAGGCCAGACCCATATACACCGCCAGCAGCAGCACGCCCGCCAGCAGCGCGGCGCCGCCCACCACGCGAAGCTGGCTCTGGCCCCGCTGATAGCCCTTGGCGGTGACGCTTTGCAGCACGATGATGCCGAAGGGCAGGGCCGCCAGCGCGTCCATGGTCTGGTAGCCGGCCTTGATGCCGGTGACGGCCACGTTGTCGATCTGCGCCAGGGGCGCGATATCGCCCAGCGGCGTGATCACACCCTTGATAATAATGGCGAACAGGCCCACCAGCAGCAGCGGCGTGAGCACCTTGCCTACAATGTCCACCACGGCGGACTCCTTGATGCACAGAGCCAGGATCACCGCGAAGAACACCACGGAGAACACCACCGGCGATACGCCGGACAGGTTGGGCGCGATGGCCATCTCATAGGTGCTGGCGCTGGTGCGGGGGATGGCCACCATGGGGCCGATACACAGAATGATGGCGCACATGAGGATCTCGGCGGGGACTTTGCCCGCCCGTTCCAGTACCTTCTCGCTGCTGCCCACGCGGAGCAGGGCGAACATACCCATCATCGCCAGACCGATATCCGCAATGAAATAGGCGGAAAAGCCCGCCAGCCACTGGCTGCCGGCCTCCACGCCCAAAAAGGGCGGGAAGATCACGTTGCCCGCGCCGAAAAACATGGAAAACAGCGCAAAGCCCACGACAACGATATCCGCCGCGGTGTTTTTCTTCTGTCCGATCATTCTGATTTCTCCATTTCTCTTCTCTTGTTCCCACGCCGCCGACTGCGGCGCACCGGCGCAGACTCACGCTTTAAAGCGCGTTGCATCCTGTGCATATAGCGTATCATGCTTTTCATCATTGCGGAAATGACGCTTATCGAACGACGCATAAAAAATTTTTATGACGTATAAAAACGTTTACCGCATTTTCCAAATCGTTGGCGGAAAGTTTACATTTATGGCATTGAACGGCGACAGCCCTTGTGATATAGTTAAAAATAATCGTTGCAATTTTGTCCAATTTGTACAGAAAGCGAGGCCCCTATGGATGACAAACGGCTGCGGGCGCTGCTGACGGCAGTGCAGTGCGGCAGCTTTGGAAAGGCGACGGCGCAGCTGGGCTACACCCAGTCCGCCATGACGCACATGGTGAACAAGCTGGAGGCCGAGCTGGGCTGTACCCTGCTCACCCGCAGCAGCCACGGTGTCCGGCTCTCGGAGGAGGGCGAGCACCTGCTGCCCTATATACAGGACTATCTGCGCGCCAGTGAGACCCTGCGGCGGGAGGCGGCGGCCCAGGGCAAGGCCCACAACTGCGTGCTGCGGATCGGTTGCTTTGCCAGCATTGCCCGGGCACGGCTGCCGGCGCTGCTGCAGAAGTTCCGCAAGCTGCACCCGGAGATCAAGATCGACGTGCTGGTGGGTGGCTATGAGCTGGCCGCGGCGCTGGAGGAGGAACGGGTGCAGCTGGCCCTGGTGGAGGAGACCTGCGGCAAGGGCTTCTACTGGACGCCGCTGACGGACGCGCCGCTGGTGGCGGTGGTGCCGCCGGACTTCCCCTGGACGGAGGACGTCATCCCCCTGGAGCGCCTGCTGCAGGAGACATTTCTCTCCTGCCCAGAGCAGTATGTGGCGCGCCTGCTGCCGCCGGAGGCACCACGGCTGGAGGTCACGGCGTCGGACGACGCGGCCATACTGTCCATGGTGGCGGCGGGACTGGGCGTGTCGGTGCTGTCCGCCTTTTCTCTGGCGGGCTACGAGGGCCAGGTGCGGGTGCTCCCGCTGGTGGAGCCGCTGTCACGCCGGCTGGGCGCGGCGGTGAAGACACCGCCGCCGGCCAACAGCGCCGTCCGGTATTTTCTCTCCTTCCTGAAGCGGCAGTACCCCGCCGAGCCGGCGGATAACGAATAAAAGGAGGTCCCGGCCCATGTGCACTGCGGCCACATACAAGACAAAATGCTTCTATTTCGGGCGCAATCTGGACTATGAGCGCGGCTTCGGCGAGCAGGTGGTCATCACACCCCGGCTCTTTCCCCTGCCCATGCGGCACCTGCCGGACCTGACGCGGCACTACGCCATGATCGGCATGGCCTCCGTACAGGACGGCTACCCCCTGTACTATGACGCGGTGAACGAGAAGGGCCTGTGCATGGCGGGGCTGAACTTCGTCCGCAGCGCCGTATACGGCCCCTGCGCGCCGGGAAAGGCCAACGTGGCACAGTTTGAGCTGATCCCCTGGCTGCTGGGCCGCTGCGCCACGGCGGCGGAGGCCCGGGACCTGCTGGCGGAGAGCCGCATCACCGACGACGCCTTTCTGCCGGGGCTGCCCCCGGCCCGGCTGCACTGGCTGCTGGCGGACCGGGAGCAGTGCTTCGCGGTAGAGCAGACGGCGGAGGGCCTGCGGGTCTATGAGGACCCGGCGGGCGTGCTGACCAACGAGCCGCCCTTCCCCATGCAGCTGTTCCGGCTGAACGACTACGCCCAGCTGTCCCCGCAGCCGCCGGAAAACCGCTTCTCCCCCGCCCTGCCGCTGGAGACATACAGCCGGGGCATGGGCGCCATGGGTCTGCCCGGCGACCTGTCCTCCCCCTCCCGCTTTGTACGGACGGCCTTTACCCGGCTGAACAGCCGCTCCGGCGACGGCGAGGCCGAGAGCGTCAGCCAGCTCCTGCACATTCTGGGCGCGGCGGCACAGCAGCGGGGCTGCTGCGTGCTGGAGGACGGCGCGTGCGAGCTGACGCTGTATACCAGCTGCTGCAATGCCGACACCGGGGTGTATTACTACACCACCTACGACGCCGCCCAGCTGTGCGCCGTGGATATGCACCGCGCCGACCTGGACGGCACGGTGCTCTCCTGCCAGCCGCTGGACACGGCGTGGCGGGTACACTATCAGAATTAACGCAGAAAAGTACGGGACGGGGCCTGACGGCCCCGTCCCGTTTATTTCAGCAGGGCGGTAAAGGTGATGGTGTCGCCCTCCGTGCAGGCAGAGATGGCGCCGCGATGGCCCTCCGCAATGCTCCGGGCGATGGAGAGCCCGATGCCGAAGCCGCCGGTGAGCTGTACTACGAGTACCTGACCCGTTCCGCGGTGCAGGAGCACGCGCTGCTGCTGGACCTGCGGGAGGCGGCGGAGGGCCGCCGGGGCAAGCTGTCCGTGGGCGCGCCGGCCAATCTGGCCCAGAGCCTGTTCCCCGCGATACTGCCCTCCTTCTGCCGCACATTTCCCAATGTGTCCCTGAGCGTCGTCGAGGCCACGGGCGCGGAGATACAGACCCTGATCGCCGGCCGCCAGCTGGACATGGCCTTTGCCCATATCCACATCGCCGACACCAACGTCAGCTATATCCCCCTGTCCACGGAAAAGATCTATATGGCCGCCCGGCGTCCCGCCAATCTTATGGATACGGACCCGCCCCTGCTGGTGCAGCCGCTGGCGGTGGAGGACCTGCCGCCGTTTCAGTACTGTATGTACAACAAAAATCAGATGATCTACGCCTCCTCCCACCGGTTTTTCCAGCATTACAGCATTATTCCCGACACGCTGATCCACTGCGGCGATCCGGTCATCAACCACACGCTGGTGTCCTCTCTGGAAAACTGCGCCTCTTTCATCCCCAGCTACTTCATTGGCCGGATACCGTCGGATACTCTGCGAAAGCTTATTTTCTACGCCATAGACGTCCCCGAGCTCAGCTGGGAGCTGCGGGTGCTGTACCGTCGGGACAGCGCTCTGGGCATCTTCGCCCGGGAGATGATACGACTGGTCAGAGAGACGCCCTGGCGCCCCTTGCTGTAAACCGACCACGTCAACAAAAGATACCCGGCGCGCCGAAGGCGTGCCGGGTATCTGCGTCTCATTGCATTTGCAGCCAGCCGATCAAGGCCAGGTGCGCCGGGTAGTACAGGTAAAACAGCCACTTCATCACCGTGTTCACCCGCGGCGATGGCCCACGCTGCCCGTTATACAGCGCCAGCACGGGAACGGCCAGCACCACCGCCAGCTGCACCAGGCCGTAGACCCAGTCCAGCGCCAGGGCGTACACCACCGCGTAAAGCGCCACATAGAACATCATCCACAGCGCCTGCGTCTTCAGCTTTCCCCGATTGGTACCGAAGGCCATGATGCACAGGGCGGCGATACAGCTCCAGTCCGCCGGGAAGCTGACCAGGCAGATCAGCAGGATCAGCGCCACCTGCACCGCCGGGCGGAGCCGCCGGTCATGGACCACCCGCAGCATCACCAGCCCCCATGCCAGCGACCACATGACGCTGGTCTGGTTCAGCACACTGCCGGAGGAAAACGGGATAAACGACCGCCAGCCGGCAAAATCCGCCGACGCGAACACATAGGCGAAGTGGGATATGACCGCGAACAGGAACATCCGCGCCGTGTATTTCCGGATATCCCGGGTGTGGTGATAGCCCTCCGCCACAAAGTAGCACATGATGGGACAGGTCAGCCGACCGATGATATGCATCGCCAGCGGCAGCACCGCCCGGGGATAGCCGGGAAACAGCCACCAGGCCACATGGTCGACGGTCATGGCCGCGATGGCGACGAGCTTGATCGCGTTGGAATCCAGCGTTTTTTTCATAGGCGTTTTCCCTCCCGCACAGCACACTGCCGCCATTGTAGCAGATAGGCAGGAGATGTGCAACGCCTATTCGTGCGGCCGCGGCGCTATGCGCCGGCCTTCTCCTTGCGGATGGCCTCGGCGATACGCTCCAGACCGATCTGCACTGTGGCACGGGGCATGGCCAAATTCAGGCGGATATGCCCCCTGGCGTTGCCCACGAACAGGCCGTCGCCGCCCTCCAGCAGCACACCGGCCTTGTTGGCAAAGAAGTCCGGCAGGTCCTCCACCTCCGGCAGCACCTCCCGCAGGTCCACCCAGGCAAAGTAGGTGGACTCAGGAATGGTGAACTTCGCGCCGGGAATATTCTCCTTCAGGAACTGATCCACCAGGGCCAGGTTGCCGTCCACATAGGCCTTCAGCTGCTCCAGCCAGGGGCCGCCGTGCTCATAGGCCGCCTTGTGGGCCGCGATGGACAGCGGGTTCACCGCGCCGATGTTCTTGTCCCGGTCCTGGAAGCGGGCACGCTCCTCCGCGTCGCGGATGATGATATTGGAGTGCATCAGGCCCGCCAGATTAAAGGTCTTGCTGGCAGACATACAGGTGATGAGCCGGTCATAGTCCGGCATGATCTTGCCCATAGGGGTATGGTGCAGGCCGGTGCGGATCAGGTCGCAGTGGATCTCGTCGGACACCACCCACAGCCGGTGCTTTTCGATGATGGCCGCCATGTGGCGCAGCTCATCCTCGGTCCAGATGCGGCCGGTGGGGTTGTGGGGATTGCAGAGCATCAGCAGCTTCACATCCGGGTCGGCGGCCTTCGCCTCAAAGTCCTCCCAGTCCACGGAGAAGCGGCCGCCCTCCTCCCGCAGGGGCGAGGTCACCAGCTCCACGCCGTTGTATTCGCAGGCGTGGAGGAAAAAGCCGTAGGCAGGCGTCATGGTCAGGACCTTGCCGTTCAGCGGCTTGACTAGGTCCTCCGTCAGCTGGTACAGCGCCGGGATGACGCCGGGAGAGAACGTCAGCTGCTCCTTGGGGAAGGACCAGCCGTAACGACTCTCGCACCAGGCGCGCAGCGCCTCATAATAACCCTTATCGTACACCAGGGTATAGCCCAAAATACGCCGATCTACCCGGTCGGTGATGGCCTGCAGGATCTCCGGCGCCACAGCGAACTCCATGTCCGCCACCCACATCCGGATGAATTCCTCGTCCTTGTAGGGGAACACCCTCTCCGGCCCGCAGTGGAAAATGTAGGGCCGCCAGCCCTCTACATTCTCGGAATTGGTGTTGCGCCGATCAATGATCTCGTCGAAGTTGTAGGTCATGGTGTATCGCTCCTTTCCTGTTATATTTTTATGATACCAGCTGCCGCGGGCCCCGTCAAAGCCCGACGCTTACTTTTCAGGAACGAATTTTTCGAAAAACTTTCCTTACAATTATATTTTCTCTTGCGCGGACCGGAAAAAGCGTCTATACTGAAAAGCAGAGGGTCAAATCACTAAAACTTGATTTTGAGGAAAGTGCCATGACATTGACAGAAGAGATCGGCGCGAAGATCAAATACTACCGCAAAAAGCGCGGAATGAAGATCGTGGAGCTGGCGGCGCTGCTCCACAAAACCGGGGCCACCGTATCCAAGTACGAAAGCGGGCAGATCGCCATGGACGTGGTGACGCTGTACGAGGTAGCGGCCACCCTGGGTGTGCCGCCGGAAAAGCTGCTGTACTGTGCCCCGCTGCCCGTGGAAGATCTGACGGCCGACAGCGTACCCGCCTTCTTCCGCGGCGTTGACCGGCTGTATATGTACTATTTCGACGGCCGGAACAACAGTCTGGTCCGCAGTGTCATCGATATCCGGGCCAAGACCGGCGCCAACGCCTATGACATAGCGCTGTACATGAACTTTCAGGACTATCAGCAGTACCGGAACTGTGAAAACACCTATCTGGGTACGCTGAGCCACTATGACGCCCTCAGCAACATCGTCACCCACAACCAGGACACGGAGATGGACGTCTATCTCCTCTGCCTGCCCGCCTCCTATCTGAACGCCGGAACAAAGTGGGGGCTGGGCTTCGGCATCTCCTGCCGGCCCATTATGCCTACCTCCACCAAGGTATTTCTGTCCAAGAGCATCCAGCCGGAGACACCGGAGTTTCTGCAGGACCTGCGCATCTCCCGGGAGGACGTTCAGCTGCTGAAGCGCTACAATATGCTGTCCGTGATGTAATCGGCCCCAAACGGATATCCTGAAAGTAGACTTGCTGGCTTATGCGGTGTTCCGCCTTACGATTGAATTCTTTCGATGCAGTACCTACGACATAGGATGAATAAAATCCGATTTTTCGTCCTCCAAATATATAGGATAACCGTGAAGGCCCCCGAGTAATTCCCGGGGGCCTTGCTTCGCATTTTGGTGGGATTTCGCCATGACAACGCCTATTCGCATCTGCTCATGCTGCAAAGGCCAATCACAGGCCGATCAGTTCGCAGTAAGCCTGCCAGGCCAGTTCGATCTCGTAGTGGTATGTTTCGTTTTGACAGTCATATCGGCCGCCGATGGTCATAACCGCAAGCGGAAGGACGGCCGCTGGGAGGGGCGCTACACCGCAGGCTGCGATCCCACTACCGGTAAACCCATCCACAAGAGCGTCCTCGCCAAGACACAGGCAGAAGCCAAGGAAAAGCTCAAGCAGGCCATTGCGGAGGCTGAAAAGCTGGACATGAGCCGCGCCAAGTCCTACACGCTGGGCGCGTGGATCAAGCTGTGGTATGAGGTCTACGCCGAGCCGCGTCTGCGGGAGAAAACCAAGCACTACTACCTCAACTACATTGACAACCACATCGTTCCGGAGTTGGGCAACACACCGCTGGAAAAGCTGACCACCATCCAGATCCAAAAATTCTACAACGACCTGCAAAAATCCGGCCGCATCCAACGGTACACCCACATCAAACTGAAGGACAAGGGTCTCAGCACCCGCGTGGTACGGGGTATCCACACGCTGCTGAACAACTGTCTGGAGCAGGCAGTAGCGGGGCGGCTGCTCCTCGCCAACCCCGCCAAGGGCTGCCGCCTGCCAAAGCTGGAAAAGCGGGAGATGAAGATACTGCCGGAGGAGAAGATCGGCCCGTATCTGGCCGAAGCGGAACGGCGCGGGCTGCTGGCGGCCTTCTATCTGGAGCTGACCACCGGCCTGCGGCGAGGCGAGCTCCTCGCCCTGCTGTGGACGGACTTGGACGTGGAGAACATGACCATCTCCGTCAGCAAGCAGGTAAACCGCATCAACGGCGAGCTGGTAGTCAGCCAGCCCAAGACCTCCAACTCCATCCGTAAGCTGGCTATCCCGCAGCGGGCGGTGGAGCTGCTGGTGGAGGAGCACGCAAAGCATCCCCACAGTCCGTACCTGTTCGTGTCACCCAAGACGGGAACTATGTTCGACCCCGACTCCTTCCGGCACACCCATGAGAAAATCCTGAAGGCCATCGGCAGCGTCATCAGCCAGACCATGTAGCCCGCAAAAAAGCCGGAGAGGGACGGATGATGCCATCCGCCCCTCTCCGGCACTTTCCTGACCTATAGGCTTTTGGGTCACGGTTTGGGTCATGCGAAAAACGCCAAAATGCCGCGTCACTATTTGAGAACATAAACAGAAAAAGTTCCCGATTTCTTACGAAATCAGGAACTTTTTGGTGGAGACTGCTGGACTCGAACCAGTGACCTCCTGCGTGTGAAGCAGGCGCTCTAACCAGCTGAGCTAAGCCTCCCTATTCGGCAACCCTTACGAGTTGCCTTGTGGTGACCCGTACGGGACTCGAACCCATGTTACAGCCGTGAAAGGGCCGTGTCTTAACCACTTGACCAACGGGCCGGATAAACCCTTGAGGGGCCCCGGAGAGACGTGGTACATCTCTCCGGGCTTTGGTAGCGGCGACTGGATTTGAACCGGTGACACTGCGGGTATGAACCGCATGCTCTAGCCAACTGAGCTACGCCGCCATATCGATAAGCTCGACAAGCAAGAATAAATATAACACATGCGCCGGTGTTTGTCAACAGATATTTCCCGGAAATCCGGGAAAATCTTCACCGATCTTCGATGACGCCGCCGCCCAGCACCGTATCCCCGTCGTAGAGCACCACGGCCTGTCCGGAGGTGATGGCCCGCTGGGGCTGGCGGAAGACCACCCGCATCCGCCCCTCCGGCAGGGGTGTGACCTCCGCCTCCGCCTCCGTCTGGCTGTACCGGGTCTTGGCGGTGACGGCGACAGGCTCCGTCGGCGCCGTGCTGGAGATCCAGTTCACCCGGCAGGCCGTCAGCTCCCGTGCATAGAGCTCCTCGTTGTCCCCCAGCAGGATGGTGTTGTCGGCAGCGTTCTTCCGCACCACGTAGACGTGTCTCCCAGCGCTGACGCCCAGCCCCTTCCGCTGGCCGGTGGTGTAGCAGGGGAGACCCTTGTGGCGGCCCAGTACCCGGCCCTCCCGGTCCACAAAGTCACCGGGCGTCATCTCCACATGGCCATACTCCCGCAGGAAGCGGCCGTAGTCCCCGTCCGGCACAAAACAGATATCCTGACTGTCCGCCTTGTCGGCGTTCAGCAGCCCCGCCTCACGGGCGCTCTCCCGGATGGCGGGCTTGTCGAACTCCCCCACCGGCAGCAGCAGGTGCGACAGCTGGTGCTGCGTCAACTGATACAGCACATAGCTCTGATCCTTCCGCCGGTCCCGGCCCCGCAGCAGCCGGTACAGCCCCGTCTCCGGATCGTAGCCCACACGGGCATAGTGGCCCGTGGCCAGATAGTCGTAGCCCAGCACCAGCGCCCGCTCCAGCAGCGCTCCGAACTTCAGGCACCGGTTGCAGTCGATGCAGGGATTGGGGGTGTGACCGGCGCAGTATTCCGCCACGAAGTGGTCCATGACGTCCCGTGCAAACCGTTCCGTCTCATTGAATACGTAGAACTTCATCCCCAACCGATAGGCCACGCTGCGGGCATCGTCGGCATCGTCGGCGGAGCAGCAGGTACCCTCCACCTCGCCGCTGTACAGCTTCAGCATGGCCCCGTCGCAGGCGTAGCCCTGCTGCTGCAATAGAAGCGCCGCCGCCGAGCTGTCCACTCCGCCGGACATGGCCACCAGAACTCGTTTTTTCTCCATGCACCGTTTCCTCGTGTATCCTTTCCCGCCAAAGCGGGGATCCTAATATCATATGTGGGGCCGTCAGTCCAGATTTTTCCGGGTGAAGGCCGTATAGGGCAGCGCATCCGCCAGCCCCAGCAGCACCGGATGAAAGCCGCCGCCGTAGGCGAAGGGCGGCTCCCGCAACACCGTTTTGGTGCAGCGCCGATCCGGCAGCGACACCGTTACGGTGGTACCCTCCGGACTGCAACAGCAGCCGCCCGCCGTGACCACGGGCAATGGCCTGACACAGGGGCAGGCCCAGCCCCAGACCCTGTGGGGGAGGCGGCATCCGCAGCTTTTCCAGATAGCCGTCGAAGAGGTGCGCCTGCTGCTCCGGGGGGATGCCCACGCCGCTGTCTGCCACCGTCAGCAGCACTTGTCCCGCTGCGGCCCGCAGCGTCACCGTGACCTCGCCGCCGGAGGGCGTGTACTTCACCGCATTGGACAGCAGATTCCACAACAGCCGCTCCAGATAGCTGGGGTGGATGGCCGCCACATGGGCCGTCAGGCTGCACCGCAGGGTCAGCCTCACCCCGGCATGGGCCACCAGCGGCTGGGCGCAGTGCATCAGCTCCGTCAGCCACGCCACCAGCTCCACATTCTTCGTCTCCAGCGGCTCTGTTTGAGAGATCAGGGGGGCGGCGGAGAGATTGTTTACCAGCCGCAGCAGCCGGTAGTAGCTCTGGCACAGGATGGCGGCGCTCTGCCCGGTGGAGCCTTCGCCCTCCGGCATCTCCTCCGGCACCAGCCGGGTCAGCGCTGTATGGATGTTGCCCATGGCTCCCCGCAGCTGCGCTGCGATCTGCGGCATGATCTGCTCCAGCAGGATCTGGCTGTCCTCTTGATGCTCCACGGCCATCGCCCCCTTCCTCTTTACCATGCCGGGAAACGGGGGGAAGTATCCCCGCCAACTTTCTCCAGCACAACGGCAGTGGTGAAATTCAACACATTATAGCAGGGTTCCTGTTGAAAAACAAGGCATATCCCCGGATTTGAAAAAAGAAAAAAATTTTATGAAAAAAGGCTTGATTTTTTTGCGGCAGGTGCATATAATACTAAACATACCATATGTTTGATATATTCCGTCAGAGAGGAAGTTTTCGTGATGAGCATTAAAGTTGGTATCAATGGATTTGGCCGGATCGGCCGTATGGTCCTGCGCTGCAGCCTGCAGCACCCGGAGATCGAGATCGTGGGCATCAACGACCTTTGCCCTGCCGACTATCTGGCATATATGCTGAAGTACGACACCATGCACGGCCGGTTCCAGGCCGACGTGTCCTCCAGCGACAAGGGCATTATCGTCAATGGCCGCAGCATCCCCGTGTACGCCGAGCGTGACCCCGCCAACCTGCCCTGGAAGGAGATCGGCGCCGAGTACGTCATCGAGTCCACGGGCCTGTTCCTGACCAAGGAGAAGGCCGCCGGCCACATCGCCGCCGGTGCCAAGCACGTGGTGATGTCCGCCCCCTCCAAGGATGATACCCCCATGTTCGTCATGGGCGTCAATCAGGACACCTACACCTCCGACATGACCTTCGTCTCCAACGCCAGCTGCACCACCAACTGTCTGGCTCCCGTGGCCAAGGTCCTGCACGATAACTTCGGCATTGCCGACGGCCTGATGACCACCGTTCACTCCACCACCGCCACCCAGAAAACGGTGGACGGCGTGTCCGTGAAGGACTGGCGTGGCGGCCGTGCCGCCTCCGGCAATATCATTCCCAGCTCCACCGGCGCTGCCAAGGCCGTGGGCAAGGTCATTCCCAGCCTGAACGGCAAGCTCACCGGTATGTCCATGCGTGTCCCCACGCTGGATGTCTCCGTGGTGGATCTGACCGTGAATCTGGAGAAGCCTGCCACCTACGACGAGATCTGCGCCGCCATGAAGAAGGCCTCCGAGGGTGAGCTGAAGGGTATTCTGGATTATACCGACGAGGCTGTGGTTTCCTCCGACTTTCTGGGCGACACCCACACCTCTATCTTCGACGCCAAGGCCGGTATCGCCCTGACCGACACCTTTGTGAAGGTGGTCTCCTGGTATGATAACGAGATCGGCTATTCCGATAAGATCCTGTGCCTCATTGAGCATATGTACTCCGTGGATCACAAGTAATCGCATTTCCCCCTTTTCATTTGCTTTCTACCTTTACGTTTTCCTTCTTTTTGTTCCGCCAAAGAAGCCGCCGTCAGGGCGGCTTTTTTGGTGCTCATTTTTTGGAAGCTTTTTGAAGTTCTGAGAAATGCCCCGGCGTGCAGGAAAGACTTTTTTGGACACACAGAGAGCCTGCGGCAAAGCCGCAGGCTCCATCTTCTATGCTTCCTCAATCAAATGCCGGAGCCAACGCCCAGTATTTCCCCAGCGGAGAGGCTCCGTTCCATGTGAGATACCCACCGGTGTTGCCGGTGTCCCGCAGAGCCTTGATCTGGGCCCCTACCTCCTCCGGGCCGTAGGTGTTGTAGGGCTCCCGGATGGCGTTGTAGGCCTGCACCCACGTGCGTACCGCAGCCGGAGATGCCGTCTCCAGCTGTCGCTGGGCCGCCTTCTGGCCGAAGGCATACATGGTCTCGTAGGGGTGCTCCCACGGCAACCAGTCCCCGGAGGCCCCGTAGTGATCCGGATAGGGCATGGCGCTGATGGCGTCCACCACATTGCTGATGGCAGGCCAGTACTGGCCGTAGGCGGTGACGTAGGCCTCGGCGCACTCCCCGAACACATCGGCGGAGACATACACCCCGGCGTCGTGGAGCCGGTCGCAGGCGTACATCAGGAATCGCTGCACCGCCTGGGCTTTGCTCTCGCCGTTTTCGTTGCGGTAGTCAATGGCCCCCTCCTCGAAGGCCCATGTGCCGTCGGGGAAGCGCATATAGTCGAACTGGATCTCGTCAAAGCCCATGAGTCGGGCCGCCTCCAGCCCCAGCTCCACCTTGTACTGCCACACGAACCGGCTGTACACACTGGGCCAGTACATCCCGCCGATCTGCAAAGGCTCGCCGGCCTGATCGGCGATGACGCACTCCGGGTGATCCTCCGCCAGATGGGGGTCATTGAAGGCCGTGATGCGCCCGATGACATAATATCCGGCATCCTTCAGGGTCTTGATGCCCGTCTGATATACCTCCAGCGTGTTATAGGCACTCTCGTAGGCGGAGGGGGAGTACTGCTTCATCACCTCCGAGGGATAGGCGATGGCTCCGCCGTCCATGATGTCCACCACAAAGGCGTTGATACCGCAGGAGTCCGCCACCTCCACATATTCCGCCGCTTGGGCGATGGATTCGTTGTTGAGATACAGGGCCTTCACCTCGCCGGGCATGGGATGGCCCTGAAAGACGGCCTTTTCACGGGGGAAGTAGTCCAGCCCCGCGGCGTCGCCGCCGCCCCAACTGTCCCCTCGTTCGGCGTGGAGCTGATAGACCTCCTGATCGTACTGCGCCTTGGCGCTGGGCTCGTCCATGGTGACGTACTCCGCCCGAATGTAGCCGCCCTCCACCTGCCAGCGCCCCACGGCGCCGCTGGCGTCCATATCCTGCCAGCCGGTGACGGTCAGGGCCTCTCCCTTCTGCACCAGCCGCCCCGGCACGGCCCCCGCTTCATCCAGCAGGTTCACCGCCGTGCGGACATAGATGATTTTCGTGGCCACCACGTCCTTGGGATCCGTTACCAGCTGCTCACGGGCCAGATAGCCGAAGCTGTCCTCCCCCAGCACCAGCCGCACCAGACCGGGATGATCCTTGTCCTCGTCCTCCACCACATAGGTGACCTTCGTCCCCCGTACCGGCTGGGACAGGACGGCCCCCTCGCCGTCGGTGATGTCCGCCGTCAGCCCCTCGGCGGCCACATAGCCCTCCGCCAGCGTCAGGGGCTTTTCCGCCCACCGGCAGAAATACAGCGCCGCCCCGACCGCACACAGCAGCACGACGCACAGGATGATCCACAGGGCGGTGTGGGGACGCTTCTGAACAGTTTCCTTGGTAGCTTGCATGGACGTACCTCCCGGATTCATTGTCTCCATTATACGGGAAGCGGCGGCGGAAAGCTACCGGAAAATACTCACTTTCGACAAATTTCATATTTCCTTAAAAAATCGCCGCCGGAGCGTGGACAGCCGGGCGGCGTGCGTGGTATACTGTACGGAGAATTTGTATGGAAAGGGAGTGGCACGGATGAAAAAAGTATGCCTTGGTCTGGCGGGACTGTTCCTGCTGCCGCAGACGGCACTGGCCGTCGATGCCGCCGCCCCGGCAAGCACCAGTGTAAGCTCGCCGCTTGCCGCCCTGTGGCGGGTGCTGCTGACCCCCATCACCGTGCCCCATCTGCCGTGGCAGCTGCCGCTGCTGGCCCCCGTTGCGCTGGTGCTGGTACTGGTGGTGCTGATCTTCTGCCTGTTGGCTCGCCGTGGCGGCTATCGCCGTGGCTTCCGGGAGGGGGAGCGTGTGGTGATGCGCCAGATGGCCCGTGAGGAGCAGGAGGCCGCCGTGCCGCCCATGCCCCACCGTCCGGCCCCGCAGCAGCCCGCCGCCCCGAAGTCTGCTCCGCAGCCGGAGAAGGCTCCCACGCCCCCGCCTGCGGAGGAGAAAAAGCCCGCCCCTCCGGCAGCAGAAAAGCCGGCATCGCCCGTCCGGGAAACACCGGCCCCCGCCGCCCCGGTCTCTCAGGAGGAGAAGCCGGACGAGCTGGACATCGATCTGCTGTTGGAGGAGATCAAGCGGATGTAGCTCACTTCTTCAGGAAGCCGAACAATCCCTTTTTCTCATAGGGCCGGGCGCTGACACCCTGCACCTCATAGCCGGTCTTGCCGATGGCGGCCCGCAGGGCCTCCTCGTCCAGCGGCGCCTCGCTGAGGATCACCGCCTGCCCCTTGGTGTGGGAGGCGGTGACTTTTTTCACCGGCAGAGCGCCCCGGATGGCATCGCTGACATGGGCCTCGCACATCCCACACATCATGCCGTCTACCTTCACCGTTGTCTCGATCATATGGATTCCACTCCTTTTGGTTAATGTTATCTAACTGTATCTCAGAAACCAAGCCGCCCGCAGGCGACCTCTGGAACGACTGCATTGTAATCCCCACCGCCGGTTTTGTCAAGAGACGCTCTTGCAAATCCGGCAAAACCCACTTATAATATATTATAAATCATACCGAGCCCCAAGGAGGAAGCTTCCCATGCAGCTCTCTGCAACGAAAAAACTGGTATTCTGCGCCATCTGTGTGGCACTGTGCGTGGTGCTGCCCATGGCCTTTCATGCGCTGGGCTCCGGCACCGTGTTCCTGCCCATGCACGTCCCCGTGCTGCTGTGTGGTCTGGTCTGTACATGGCCCTACGGCGTGGTCTGCGGCCTGCTGGGCCCGATGCTGTCGTCGGTACTGACCAGTATGCCTCCGACGGCGATACTGCCCTCCATGATGGCGGAGCTGGCGGTCTACGGTCTGGTAACGGCGCTGGTGATGCGTCTGGTGCATACGGGGCGGCTCTACGGCGACCTCTATATCGCCCTGTGCTGCGCCATCCCCTGCGGCCGCATCGTGGCGGGCGTGGTGAAGGCATTGACCTTCCCCGCCGGCAGCTGGTCCATGGCGGCGTGGGTTTCCGCCCACATTCTGATCTCGTGGCCCGGCACCCTCATCCAGCTGGCCCTGCTGCCCACACTGGTGGTGGCCCTGACCAAGGCCCGGCTGGTGCCGCCCCACTATTAAAATTTTTATAGCTTGCACAAAATGAGGGTGGCATTTTGCCGCCGGATATGGTAAACTATTCCTGTCAACCTGACGGCTTTGGGCCGCAGGTGTGAGGAGGAATGGAAATGAACCGTCAATACCCCAGACTGGTATTGCGTGACTCGTCCTTCCGCAGCAACGCCCGGGAGACTATCTCCCGCTGCGCCGCCTGCGGAATCCAGGTCTGCGGCGTCATCAAGGGCGTCAACGGCCTGCCGGAGGTGGCCCGCCGCTTCCGGGAATGCGGCGTCACGCAGTTGGGAACCAGTCGTCTGGAGCAGGTGGAGCGCTGCCGCCAGGCGGGCATCCCCGGCCCCTATCTGCTGATCCGTATCCCCGGCCCCACGGAGCTGCCGGAGCTGGTACGGCTGTGTGAAATGTCGCTGCAAAGCGAGCGCACGACTCTGGACCTGCTGGAGCAGGAGTGTACCCGGCAGGAGAAGTCCCACGCCGTCATCATCATGGCGGATCTGGGCGACCTGCGGGAGGGCTACTGGGACCACGAGGAAATGGTGCAGACCTGCCTGTATGTGGAGCGCCGACTGCCCCATGTCCACCTGTCCGGCGTAGGCGTGAACCTCAGCTGCTACGGCTCTGTGCGGGCCACGCCGGAGAAGATGCAGATGCTGCTGGCCATCGCCCGCCGGGTGGAGGACGCCATCGGCCACCCGCTGGAGATAGTCTCCGGCGGCGCCACCAGCTCCTATCCCATGATCCATACCGGCACCATGCCCGCCGGCATCAACCACCTACGGATCGGAGAAAATATTCTGACGGCGCAGGATATTGCCGATTCCTGGGGCATCTACGATGCAGACTACCTCCGGGACGACGTGTTCCGTCTGGAGGCAGAGGTGGTGGAGGTGAAGGAGAAGCCCACCTATCCCCAAGGGGAGCTGGGGGCCGACGCCTTCGGCCGAAAGCCTGTCTATGAGGATCGTGGCCTCCGACTCCGTGCCATTCTGGCGTTGGGCCGGGCCGACGTAGGCGACATGGAGACGCTCCGGCCCACCATGCCCGGCGTCACCGTCATCGGCGGCTCCTCGGATCACTGTATTCTGGACGTGACCGACGCCCCCCAGCCGGTGCAGGTGGGGGATGTCCTGTCCTTCCGGCTGTGTTACAGCCACGTACTCTATGCCACCCAGCGGGACGATGTTCCCGTGGTGATCTGTCCGTGACCTCCGGGCCAAGCCCGCTGGCGATAAAATTCATCTAAGGAGGAACTCCCCTTTGAACAATGATAACTTTATGGTATTCGTCTATAATGCCATCATCGCTCTGTTCGCCTTCTTCGTGGCGGCCCCCATGTTGCTCAACGCCATCAGCCTTTTCACCGTGCAGAAGCGCTTCGCCAAGGTCATGGTGGACGAGGGCGTGGTGAAGGAGGAGACGGTGCGCCGCCTGCATCCGAAGAAACAGGTGGCCGGCGTCCTGATCTCCCTGCTGGTGCTGGCTGGTCTGGGCTGGACCTGCACACGGGTGGATATGGGCTATATCTGCGGCTGCATCGCTCTGGTGGCGGGCGTGCTGAAGTACCGGAATATCATCCAGTTCAACAGCCTTACCGTCCAGCGCTTCCGCAATACCTACAAGGATGAAATGGATCTCAATAAGTACAATAAGTACGTGGATTCCCATTTCTAAGAGCGAGCGTATCACCTGTAAGCAGGGTGTATTTTTACAAACGAGCCTTAACGGCGCAAGCTGTGCGACGGATTTTAACCGCAAACAGATACTGTGAAGAAGAAGGCCCCCGGCATTGCCGAGGGCCTTCTTCTTGTATTGGCAACCAAAGACAACCCCCGGCTCTGCCGGGGGGAAAAATAGCCTATGGCGAGGGGCAAAGAAGACAAGCAAAAAGTCTCCGAGTTAGAGTAAAGAAAGACCACATCCACATGCTGATAAGCATCCTGCAGAAGTACAGCGTATCCCAGACTATGGGATACCTGAAAGGAAAGAGCAGCATGATGATATTTGATTGGTATGCGAACCTGAAGTATAAGTACGGGAATAGACACTTTTGGGCAAGAGGGCATTTTGTGGATACGGCAGGACGCAACAAGAAAGCGATCAAGGCGTACATAGAACCAGTTGGAGGACAAAATGTCTGACCAGATTAGCATAAAGGAATTTATAGACCCGTTTACGGGTAGTAAGAATCCCAAGGCATAAATAAAACCCCTTAAGGGCTTCGTCCGCAATAGGCCCTTATAGGGCCGCGTCAAACCTCCGGCTTATCCGGAGATTTTGATTTGAGCCCAAACGCCCCATGCTTTTGCATTGTCTTAGATTCTATCCACCGCAGCGCTCGACCCGCTTGTGTCGCCTTGGCATAACAGGAATGCCCTCTGCGTCTATCGTGCGGCGCGATGCTCACATCGCACCCTACAACGCATAACAAGATATGCAGCGAAGCGGGGTAATTTCGAGAAAGTGTCCCCAATTAACGGGCACGACAGTGGCCGGGAATCGGTTGGCACGACGGTGGGCGGCCGCCGCCCCTTGTGAAATTCTATCGGTAAATGGTGTGTAGGGCGGGGTACCCTCACCCCGCTGCCCGGCCCCCCCACTCCCGGCAGGGCACACGGGTCCTGCCCTACAAAATGTTGCGTTATCGCACTGGACGGACAGAGCCGTCCGCTCCTACAATATCCATCTCCCCATTCCGTCTTGCGATCCCGCCTAAAATGCGGCGTAATAGTCCATGGAAAGGATGTACGCATTATGCTGCTTAAAAAATATACTGTCGGGCGTTTCAGGCCTGCTTCGGCCTGGAGGCCCGGGTACTTCCCTGACGCAGGCCGGAATGCATCACCGCAGCCGGGCCTGCAAAGGCTGCCGGAGCTGCTGGCGGACGCCAGGTGCAAAGAGCCCATGATCGTGGCAAGCCGCCGCCAATGCGCCGCACCGGAATTTATTACCATGGCGGAGAGGCTCCCGGCCCGGAGCAGCTTCCACGGCGTTACGGCGGAGACCGGCCTAGACGCCCTGACCCATGCGGTGGAGGCCTACATCGGCCACTTTTATAACACCCGGGAGACCCGAAGCCTTGCCCGGCAGGCGGTAGAGGCCATTTACCGCATGAACCGGGCGCTGGGCATTCCGGAGTGCTTTCCCTGTATTCGGTCGGAGGACCTGCCTCAAATGGCCGCCTGGGCGGAGGCTGACCCCGTATACCCGGTGCCGGTGACTTTCGGCAAGGAGGACTTTATCCGCATGGCCCGTCGGGTGATGCCGTGAACCTTGGCAATTAAAAACGAAAAAAGGGAGGCGGCTTACGAGACGGTCCTGTTTCATAAGCTGCCTCCCTTTTTAATTCCGGGCGTGAAGAGCATCCTTTAATTTTTACGGTTTCGGTGCGCTTTATTCGGTGGTGGTTGGCACCGTATAAATATTGATGTGATTTCCCGCCGGATCCGCCATGCGGAACATATGCCAGCCGTAGGGGCGGAAGAAAGGCTCCTGGGTGACGGCACCGGCTGCCTGCGCCCGGGGATAGATATCCTCCAGAGTCGGCACCTGCAGCTGGAAATGTACGGCGCCGTAGGTTGGGAACGGATTTTCCTGGGTCAGCAGCACCAGCTTTGTGCCGGCGAGATCGTACTTAACGCCCCGGTCCTCCGGCCCCTCGTCCCAGCCATAGAACGGTTGTGTCGCAAATACCTGCTCGTAAAAGGTACGGCAAGGCTCATACTGCTCCGACGGCACATAGAGAAGCAGCTGAAAGTCCAGATATGACATGTTCCTTTCCTCCTATTGTGGATTACGGCGATAGGGTGCAAAGGCCTCGCAGGTATCCCGCAGCACACGGGTGCAGACCTGCTCGCCCTCTTGCAGCAGCTTCGCCTCGTCGACGCCGGTCAAATGATCGTCCCGATAAACAACACGGCCATTGATCATGGTCAGCCAGACGGGGCCGGTGACACCCAGCTTGGCAAGCATGGATGCGGGGTCATGGAGAGCACCGGCGTACTCCAGACGCTGGGCATCGATCATGAAGAGGTCCGCCGCCTTCCCGGCGGCAAGCTGCCCCAGCTCCGGACGTCCGATCATCTCGGCGCCCCCCACAGTGGCCAGCTTCAGCATCTCATAGGGGGAGGGACAACCGCCCCGCTTTTTGCTGAGAAAGGTCTGCATCAGGTATGCCAGGCGCAGGGTATCCAGCATATTGGAGCCGTCGTTGGTGGCGCAGCCATCCACGCCGAGGCTTATGGGTATGCCGGCCTTGCGCATACCGGGGATGTCCAAAATCTCGCTGCCGCCCAGCATGGTGGGGGCGGGGCAGTGGGAAATGCCCATGTGGTTTTCCGCCAGCAGAGCATATTCCTCCGGCAGCGTTTCCCGGCCATGGGCCAGCCAAATGTCACTGCCGACAAAGCCGATGCGGCGGCACCATTCCAGAGAGCGGACACCGAAGCGGCGCACCATGCTGCTGTTTTCCCCCTCGCACAAATGGGTGTGCATATGGACACCGGCGCTGCGGGCCAGGCGTATGGTCTCCAGGAAGGTGTCCTCGGTGCAGTTGATGGGCTGGCAGGGGGCCAACACGATTTGCCGCATGGAGAAAGGCTCCGGGTCGTGATAGAGCGCCAGCAGACGCTGGCAGTCGTCCAGATACTCCGCTGTTGTCTCGCACATCTCATCGGGAATGGTGCTGCCCTTCCAGCGGGGCAGGGTGTTGGTGCCGCGGGCGGCTACAAAGCGAAAGCCCATCAGACGGGCGGCCTCCATCTGCCGGTCCACCCCCTGCTTGCCGGTGGCCGGTGTGTAGCAGTACTGGTGGTCTACCGAGCAGGTGCAGCCGTGCTTAATAAGGTCTGCCATACAGGCGGCGCTGGCATAGAAAATCACATCCCCGTCGATACGGACGAAAACCTTATAGATGTCATCCAGCCACTGCATCAGCGTCAGCCCCGAGCGGTCAATCGTCATCAAATTGCGAACAAAGGCCTGAAAAAAATGGTGGTGTGTATTAACAAGGCCGGGGTAAACATACTTGCCTGCGGCGTCAATGATCTGGGCGTCACCGGCGGCAAGGTTGCTCCCCACCGCTTCAATGCGGTTGCCGCAGATGAGAATGTCGCTGTTATAGAGCACCCGATCCGCCGGATCGCAGGTCACCACAGCATCCGCGTTTCGAATCAGTATCCTCTCACTCATGACGGATCCTCTTGCGGCAGCGTGTCCCGATTTTTCATATTGCGGCGATAGGCCAGCACCTCCACCACATTCTTTTCCTCATCGCAGATCTGGAAAATCCGGTCGCCGTACCAGGTGTCGGTAAGCCCCAGCAGCACCTCCACATCGTCACGGCTCTCCAGCCACGCAAAGCAGGCGTTGACATCCTCGGCCTCAATGGTGGTCAGCGCAGGACCCTGGGGCGTGTTCTCCGTCTTTTGCCGAATATCCGTAAAGCCGCCGGCAGAGCGGAGGCGGCAGCCCCGATCCTCGGGACCCCGATCCCAGGAGGCGACCACGGGCATCTGCATGGAATCCCGGTAAAAGGCGGTGATCTTCTCCAGATCCTCCGCGAAAAGAATGGCGGTATACTCATCGGTAAAGTAGCAGCCGCCGTCATCGGCCCCCATGGGCCGATACTGCTCGGAGCGCTGGTAGACCTCCACCCAGTTGCCCACGGGGTCCTTGATGCAGAAGCTGTATTCGCCCCACGGATGAGACTGCAGGGGGCGGATAACGGTGACCCGAGGCTCCTTTTTCAGGTTGGTGTAGCACAGCTCAATGTCCTTTGCCTCTAACCGCATTCCCGCAGGACCCTGGGGCAGAGTGGGATGGCGGCAGATCAATTCCAAGCGGTTGTCTCCGATCTTGAACTTGCAGCCGCGATCCACCGGACTGGTGTACCAGCCATACATCTGGGGCAGACGCAGCAGATCCCGATAAAAGGACTGCAGGGTGTCAAACTCCCAGGAATAATAAACGATCCTGTATTCTTTGCGCCACATATTTTCCCCTTTCTATCATCAGTGCATCAAAATTTCCTCTCGCACATTGCGCAGATAGGCGTAGATTTCCACCACATTGCCGCTGGGGTCGTACATTTGGAACAGCCGCCGTGCATCAAAGTCCGTGTCACGCAGCACCCCGGCCTCCTTATAGTCCGGGCTTTGGCTGAACCGGTCGTACAGCTTATTGACGCTGCTGGCCTCCAGACCGATCATAGACGGACCCAGGGTGCAGCCTGCCGGACGCCTGCGCAGCAACAGCTGTGCATCGCCGGCCCGGAGCAGCAGCGCATCTGTCTGCCGCTCCAGCAGCGGAAGCCCCAGCCGGTCGCAGTAGAAGCTCTGCGCCGCCGCCAAATCATCCTCATAAAGCACGCCGGTAAAGGTGCCGGTAAACATATCCGTTTTATCCACATCGCCGCCGCTGCAGGGGCTGTCGTCCTGCAGCAGATGCACCAGATTGCCTTCGGTGTCCCGGAGGGTTACCTGCCGGGCATCCTGAGAGAGGATCTCGATGTGGGGCATTTCCTCCAAAATCCGCTCCATGCACAGAGACAGATCGGAGCACTGGGCCAAAAACTCACTGTGTCCCTGCCGGGGGGTAAAGGGGATCTGGGTGATCTCCAGCCGTCCGCTGCCCATGTAGAAGCGGTAGCCCTTCTGATCGGGGACGATGGACCAGTTATAGTTGGGCTGCAGGCCCAGTACCTCGCGGTAGAAAAAGACACCGCTGTCATAATCCTTCAGGTGCAGAATATATCTGCATTCGTGAAATGTAATATTCATGCCTTCGATCCTTTCGACTGTGATTCCCCGGCGCTTTTCCGGCGCAGGCAGGGAGCGGAGAGCGGATGGGGGTAGGGGGTGCCATTGGCCGCCGGTGCCCGCATCCGCATACCGGTGAGCTTGATGCCGATCAGTGCGGCCAGATAGGGCAGCATCTGGGTCAGCTGCGTGGCGATGCCGAAGCTCTGCAGGCGCATCCGCAGCGCCTGCATCACGCCAAACAGCAGCGTGGCAAGATAGCCGCCGACGGGAGACCACTGGCCGAACTGGTTGGCGGCAAAGGCCATAAAGCCGGACCCAGCGGACATATCATTGACAAACACATTGGCAGAGCTGAGGCACATGACAGCGCCTCCCATGCCGGCAAAAACGCCTCCCAGAAGCACCGCACGCATTCGCAGGCGGTAGACATTGATGCCCAGCGTGGCCACGGCGGCGGGGTTTTCGCCCACGGCACGAATCCGCAGGCCCCATGCGGTTCGATGCAGCAGATACTGCATAACCGCCACCGCCAGCAGACCCAGATAGATGCAGGCCGGGTAGCCGCTGAGCATGGTGCCCGCTATGGGGATGCGGGAGAGCAGGGGAATATTCACGGCCTGAAAGCCCTCAACCCACGGGGAGATGCCGGTGGTGTCCCACAGGGCGCGCATCAGCATATAGGCAAAGCCCGGGCCGAAGAGGTTGAGGCCGATGCCGATCACGATCTGCTGGCCGTTGCAGTAAATGGCCAGCACCCCCAGGATCAGCGCCAGAAATGCACCGGCGGCGCAGCCGCACAGCAGCCCTACCCAGGGGCTGCCCGTATAGTAAGAGCCAACGGCGGCGAGAAACCCGCTGAAGAGCATGGAACCCTCAATGCCGATGTTGATGACACCCGCCCGCTCACTGATGGTGCAGGCCAGAGTGCCCAGTGCAATGGGTGCGGTCAGCCGGATGGCAGAGGCAAAAAAGTTGGCAAATGAGATCCAAAAATCCATTATTCAGCAGCTCCTTCCTGTTTCCGGCCTCGGCCGACACAGCCCTTGAGCCGCTGCCACAGGTGGCCCAGCACATTCCACACATCCGGAGAGGCCACCAGCATGACGATAAAGCCCTGGAGCACGGAGATCATCTCCGTTGTCACCTGGCTGGTCAGGCTCATGCTGATGGAGGCGGAGCGCAGCATTCCAAACAGGAAGGCGCTCAGCAGCACGCCCACAGGCGAATTCATGGCAAGGGTGGCCACGGTAATGCCGTCCCAGCCGTACCCGGGGGAGAAGCCCATGACGAAGCGCTTATATACCGCCAGGCACTGGATGGACCCGCCCAGAGCAAACAGGCCGCCGCTGATGCACATGGCGGCAATCGTCCGGCCATAGATCGGCAGTCCGGCCTGCTGCATGGCACGGGGGTTGCTGCCCATGGCCCGCAGGGAAAAGCCAAAAGGGGTCTTATACAGCATCCAGGTTACAACGACTACGCAGAATAGCGCCACAAGGATGCCGTAGTTAAACTGCGTGCTGGGGAAAATGCGCGGCAAAATGCTGCCCTCGTTCACAACCACGGTCTCCGTGTTGCTGGCGCCGGGACGCTGAAAATAGCTCTTGACAATATACTCCGTCAGCAGTGCGGCGATGGAGTTCATCATAATGGTGGCCACGGACAGTGAGGTCAGGTTTCGCCCGGCAAACAGGGTGGGCAGGAGTGCCCACAGAGCACCGGCCGCAAAGCCCGCCAGCAGCGCCAGCAGCCAGCCCCACGGCGCCGGCAGCGGCACCGTCAGGCCCACAATAACGGAGGCCAGTCCGCCCACCAGCACCTGTCCCTCACCGCCGATGTTGAAAACACCGCTCTGGAAGGCCACCGCCGCACCGAGGCCGGTCATGATCAGCGGCAGCATATATGCCAGCACATTCAGAAAGCTCTTGGTGCTGCCGAAAGAGCCGGTCAGTATGTTCCAGTATACGACCAGAGGATCCCGTCCGGTAAGCCGTATGGTCAGACCGAACAGCACCAGCGCCAGAACCAACGAAAACAGCGACAATCGAATCCTTGTTTTTTTCACAGTGTCCCTCCTTGCGCAGATGATATGTCTCTGCCGATAAGGTGCGGG